>Ga0233431_1001129_pt1 | contig 48568 bp, 34 predicted proteins | sample SI_118_April2016_FD_179867 | JGI IMG/M metagenome (GOLD analysis project Ga0233431, IMG submission 179867) | Seawater microbial communities from Saanich Inlet, British Columbia, Canada - SI_118_April2016_200_MG | ecosystem: Environmental > Aquatic > Marine > Inlet | place: Canada: British...
AGGTCCATCTCCGGGCCAACCATTTCCCGCGTTTTGAGCACAGCGGCGACCTCCCGCTGGATGGGAGCATGGCTCCAGCCGTGGATCTTGAAGCCCTTATAACCCATCTCCCGGCACTGCACGGCGAACTCGCCGAACGCCTCGGGACTGTCCAGGCCTCCGTTTTCATCGCCGTGGTAGGTGGAGGCATAGGCCGGCACACTCGTCCGGTACCCCCCAAGCAGTTCCCATACAGGCGCGTTGTAGAACTTTCCGGCGATGTCCCACAGGGCGATGTCTACCGGCCCCATACTCATCCGGTCGTACTTGCGCAGGGCCCGTTTCACATCGTTGTAGATCAATTCTCGCTGCAGGGCGTTCTTGCCGATCAGGTAGTGCAGAAATATTTCCATCTGCGCGTAATCGCTCTTGGCGCCTCCCACGAACTCGCCGACGACTCCCTGGTCGGTGATGATTTTCAGAATGCGCCCGGTCCGCTTCGACTTCGCTCCCGGCGCGTACACCGTGTTGAAACCGTTGTAGTAGTCGTCCGCGGTCAGGTCGTTCACTTCCCACTGGTACTGGTGGACTTCGATCTTCTGGATGATCAGCTGATTGCCCATTTTCTCCTCTTCTCCTCTTTCCGGATCCTCGGCGGTAGGTTGATCGTCTATCTGTTTGATGATACCTGTACTTCGGATGTTTCTTGCCTTATTCCTATTTGTGCGAGTCACCGACCAGCCTGACTTTGATCGACAACCTGTTGTTCGCTTCGAGCGTCCACGCCGGGAACCTGATTTCAAGTCTCTTCAACCCTTCCTTCATAGTGTCCAGCTCCAGCGGTGGCGGATCGAGTGAGATCGCGGACGGTGTGAAACCCGGGTGTGAGAGAATCTCCAGCGTCAAACGCTTGCCGTCCTGCGACAACGCTGCGCCGCCTCGGGTGACCTCGACATCTGCCTGCGTGATCAATTGCCAGGTGATCAACTGAGCTTCATCTGCTGCTTCGATTTCATCCTCAACCAGAAGCGATCGACCGCTGTCTTTGGTGAATTTTCTCTTGGCGCTGCGCAACAATCCGGCAAAGGCCGCTGTCGTGTCGATGGTGGCTTCCGGTCTCTCCCCGGATTCGAATTCCACAATCGCCGACATGCCTTCAACGTCGTGGAGCTGATTATTCACTGAAATCGTACTGTGACCGAAATTGCCTTTGTTCAGCAGCTTCCACCGGTCGCCTTCTTGCCGCATATCCCACAAGCCGAACCCGGTTCGTTCTATTCGACCGTATCTGCCTGTCATGCCGGGATCGACGCTCCATCGCACGCCATCGAGTTCAAACACAAAGGAGCCGCCATCCATGTTCCCGTGGCTCACCCTTCCACGTCCGCCTTTACCGCCGAAGTAGTACTTGTGCGGATCGTTCTCTCCGCCGGTGAAGAAGACAATCGGATTCGAACCATCCCCTTTCCACTCCGTTGGAATAGCCTCTTCGCCCTGCTCCTCGTACTCGGCGATCCACACCAGAGAAATGCCGGCCAACCTCGAGAGGTTCTCCATTTGCTCGGGATCTTGCATGAACTTCTCTTTCTCGAAGAAAGACTTGTTTCCCGTTTTCGAAGCGAACCACGCCAGCGTCATGTCGCCGCTCTTGCCGGTTCTTTCCCCGCAGTCCCCAAAGTTGTAGACCAGGCCCGATGGCGCATCACACAGGATCCTGAAGACGGCACTCTCCTTGAATCCAGGATAGTCGAACACCCCAAAGTCCGTTCCGAAAGCGCTCTCGAACATAGCTGCGGTCACTACGGAGAAGGAGGTCCCGTATCCCCAGTACGTCGCCCCCTCCGGGTAGACGCCGTCCGGACCATACGAATCTAGAGCGTTGGCCATGCCCTCTATCGCACGATGAATCGTCTTTGCAGACAGATCGGGATCGCGTTCAGCGATGGCGATTGCAGCCGCGACCATCCCCCCGTGACAGACCTGATTCCAGTTGCTGTGGCCATACGCCCAGCCCGGAGGCTTCCCGTCTTCAGGCCAGCTCGGTCTGATTCCTTTTTCGATCAGAGCCTCCTTGGCCATTTCGACCGTAGCGGCGGGTAGATCCTCTCCCGTCCAGTCTATGGCGATGGCGATCCCTAACGACATTTCCCCCACATCGAGAAAGTGCTTCGGGTTCCAGGTGGGGAAATCACACGCTGCAACGACCTCCTCATTGATCCGCTCCAACATCCGGGGATCTTTCTCGATCCGATAGGCCATCGCGAGCATGTTGATTCTGTGGAGGAGGTCGCGGGAGATATCCAACTGGTTGTCCTGGGATCTCTCTTCCAACGGAATGTCGAGATTGATGACCGACTTCTCGAAGACAGCCTCAGCCTGCAGCTTGATCGCTGCATAGATGTTTTGGACAACGGCGTCCGTCTCCAGTCGTGCTTTCAGATTCGCCTCACGTTCTTCGTCCAAGACCAGCCTAGGTGAATCTTTTCTCAAGCTTTCCTGGAGAAAAGCCACGGATATAGGGTTCTCTAGACTGAATGTCTTCATCGTGCTCTCGGTTTGGATATAGGTGGTAGTGAGTGGATTGGTCCTTCGATAACTGGACGAAGAGAGAGATTCACGGTCGGCAAGCTGCACTCGCCACCAGCGATGTCAACTCGATCTAATGATGGAGGCTCAAGACGCGAAAATCCCCCTGAACCTGGTCGAGTTCCCGAAGGTCGTCCTGCGTGAGAATCCAGTCGGCAGCCGCGGCATTCTGTACAGCTTGCTCCGGCGTTTTGGCGCCTGCGATGCATGAGGTAACCGCAGAGCTGGCCAGCGTCCAGGCAATGGCCAGTTCAAAAAGACTATGACCCTGCGACTCCGCCCACCCCTTGAGTTCGTCCGCCATGCGCAGAGCATCGGCGAACCGCTCGCCTTGGAAACCCGCCATCCAGTTCCTCTCATCGCCATCGGGAAATTTGTGGTCCGGCACATATTTGCCCGTGAGCAGCCCTTTCGCCAACGGCGAATGCACGATTACACCGATGCCATTCGCCTGACAGAACGGCAGCACTGTTTCCTCCGCCGTTCTTACGAGCATACTGTACATCGGTTGTGAGCTGTCCAGATGACCGTATTGCAGCGCTTCGGCGTGCTGTTCCGCGGAAAAATTGGAGACGCCGATGTAGCGTATCTTGCCCTGTTCCTTGAGCCGCAGCAGTCTGCCCATCGTATCTTCGATGGAATATTCGGGCTTGGGGCCGTGTAGTTGGTACAGATCGATATAGTCGGTACCCAGGGCACGTAGACTATTTTCGATGGCCTCGTTCATATGTTCCAGGGAGTGATCCCCCGATAGTTTCGTCGCCAGGATGACCTTATCCCTTTTACCCGCGAGCGCCTTGCCCAACACCGATTCGCTCGTTCGGTAGCCTTCCGCCGTGTCTATGAAGGTGACACCACAGTCCAGGGCTGCGTGGACCGTGTCGAAGACCTGCTGGTCGGGTAGTTCGCCCATACCACCACCCAGTGGCCACGCACCGAGACAAACCACTGGCACCTCTGGCCCATATTTGCCCAGTTGTTTTGTCCTCATTTTGCCTATCCCCTTTCTTCAACGATTTTACAAATCGACCACTCGCCCCATCGCCATAGAATCAAAGATGGCATCGAGAGCTTTCATTTGATTGATGCTGTCCTGGGGTGCGATACGGTGCGGTAGGCCCGTAGTTAGTACTTCGCACAGATGTTCTAGTTGGCTAGTATAATGCAAGAGCGGTTCAAATCTGATCGAGGTAGTACTGCCTGCGGTCCGATATTCGAGGCTGGTAGCCTCATCGCTGTTGTTCCACGGCTTGTCCAGGTGCAAACTGCCGGTGCTGCCGCTGATATCAATTCCCTGTGACTTCCAGGCATTAAAACCAACGGTGAATTGGCCAGTACGGTTGTCGGGAAAGACCAGCAGCACAGAGGCTCTATCGTCAACTTCAATACCCATCTGTGGTTGGGCAAACACGCGTACTGGCTCGGTGCCGTAAATAAAGCGAATTTGAGCCAGACAATAACAACCCAGATCGTTGATGCTGCCCCCGCCTTTGGCCTTATTAAAGCGCCAGTTACTGTCCGGAGTTCTATGGGCCGGATCCGCACCCCGGCTGGATATCAACGTGCTGCGGATCGAGAAAACCTCGCCGATCGCACCCTCATCGACCATGGCCTTGACCTTAAGGTGCATGGGGTGATGACGAAATTTAAAGGCTTCGGCTAACAGCACCTGGTTTGCAGCCGCCGCTGCGACCATTTCTTCGGCTTCGGCAGCATTCATAGCGAAAGGCTTTTCACACAAAATGGCCTTCACCCGGCACGACTCGGCAATCTGAATCGCTGTTTTTGCATGATCCACGCCCCAGTTACAGATAAGAGCGATATCCAGCGCTTCGTTTTTGAGCATATCATTCAAGTCGAGATACCGACCGGGCACATCAAAGTCATCACCATATCGTTCCAGTGCTTCGGCTGAGACATCGCAGACTGCCACCAGATCGGCAGCGTCGAGTCTTTCGGTCAAAACTTGGGCATGCGTCCGGGCAATGCCGCCGGCTCCGACGATGCCGACACGGAATGGAGGTGTTGGCTGGGACAACGCGATCTCCTTTTCTAATTGGTTAAGGCCGCATCCTTGATGTGTCTGCGATGCAGCAGTCGCCTTCCTATTCTGGATTATCCGATCGGCAAATTCCCGGTACCTGGATCCTGGACCATTATATCCGGAGTCAGATGATCTCTTTCCTCCTGTGGCCGAGGCCCAGCACTATCATAGGAAAACGGAATAAACCCCATCTTCAAAGCCGGAGAATTCTTGGCCAGGCGGAAATCCCCCTTCTCCGGGTTGCGCAGACGAGGATCGACTATCAGACTATCTTTATCCTGTCCCTCCTTTTGCCACTCTTTGAAACTACGCCCACCAAAATCCATGACCTTGCGACTCGGATCGAAGTAGATGTTCCGATTGATCAAAGCGCCTTTCTCGGGAATACTTCCCGCCCAGACAGTTCCTTCGCGAAAATAGACAATGTTGTTTGTGAAGATGAAGGACGCATGTTTCTCGGGCCGCAGACGCCGCATCTGTGTTTCAGATCCAAGGCAGAAGATGTTGTTCTTCACGATATTGTCTTTGCCGTAATGCTGGTCAAAACTACCCTGGCAGGAGTGCACTACATTGTTCTCAATCAGCACATGACTGGAGCCTTCGTCGGTATAGATACCCCAACCTCCATAGTGGCGAGACTCGACATCGTGAATGATGTTGTAACGAAGGCGAGTCCCAGTGGCGACACCGAGAAGGTAGATCGCCCCCATGTCCGAAAGAAGACCGTGCCCGATATGATGGATGTAGTTGTATTCGATCACATTCCCGTAAGCGCCGCTCTCCTGATATCCCCAAACCCAACCAGCGGAGACACCGGTGTAATCAAAGGTGTGGATGTGGTTGTGTACGACCCGGTTGCCACTGGATTGGCCGATCAAAACTCCAACCGCTCTGTGAAAGATGTGTCCACCATCTGAAATCGTGCAGTCAGAGACTTCTGTGCGGGTGCAGCCATGCCAGATCCTGATTCCACCTGCACCCAGGTCAGATATGGTAGAGCCTCGGACTGCGGTATCCCGTGTGGATTCTGCAAACTCCAACCCATAATTGCCGACGTTTAAGATGGAGCAATCATCAAAGGCGATTTTGCGTGCACGGGAAACGGAAATCACCGCCGGTACGCTACAGGCGGCCTGAGCTTTGTCGGTATCTTCAAAGGGATAGTTGGTTTGAGTATGGGAGAAGGTAATGCCCTGAAAGCGAATGCAGGCAGCCGGATTTGCATCCAGGTCCTTCCCTTCAATTAGGAGAAGCTGTTCGATATTGGGGGCGATAACTTCGGCATTGTCCAGCGTTTCTTCCGGCAGCGGCAGGTAGTAGAGCACGCCTGAGACGCGATCTAAATACCACTGCCCAGGATGTTTCAACTCTTCAAAAATATTCTCAATCCAATACGGAGCCCCCCGTTTGCGCCCCCTGGCCGACATCAGATAGGTGCTGGCTTTGCGATCAAAGGTCACCAGCTTCTTCTTCTCATCGACGCTGGCGACCTTCATGCGGGAATCGACCCAGAAGTTGAAGACGCAGACCTCTATATCATTCAGGTTGTGCCATTTATTCTTGAACTGTTTGCCAGAGAATATGAAACGGTCATCACCCGCACTCCACGAGTTCTTGTTCGGCTCCTTCACAATCTTATTGATATGATAGAGCCCTTCTCTCGGCAGACGGGGCCTGTGACGACGCTCCCCATTGACCCAGAGTTGCTGAAATGACCATTTCCCATTGGCCACATCCGGGATGGTGGTGGTCCAGACCCGCTGGCCATTGTGGACCCCTTCGCGAAAACCGGCGACCGAACGACCACCTGAGATGACGGGCTTCTCATCTTCATAGGCGCAGTAGATCAGATAGCGATCTTCGAGGGTCTGGCGTTTGGGATTATCCGGCCCCGCAACGCCGCTCTCTTTATCGTTGACTTTCCACGCTCTTTTGAGTTCGTATCGCCCTCCGCGGAGGATGACGTAGACGTCTCCACGAAGATCCCCCTTGGCGCGCAAAGCGCGAAGCCGTTTCTGGACCTCGGTCAGCGTTTTTAAAGGGCCGTTCTTGCCGCTCTTGGGGTTGGTGGGAGATTTTCCGCTCCAATCGTTCGATCCCATCGAGGAGACGTAGAAATACACATTCTCGTTCTTTTTAGCCATAAATAGCACTCCCTTTTATCTGTTTATGCTCTGCCGTGTATTTGATCCTGGCGGCGAGTTCAGCATATTCCGGTCTTTTTCGTCTGGCATATTACTCCCCCAGGAGTTCCTTGCTGACCGATATCAGACCTTCCAAGTAGTCGGCCCCAAGCTGGTCTTGAATGCGTTCTGCCCCCTTCGCTGGATCTTTCGACAACCATATCTGTCTCGATTTCTCAACTATCCCCGCTTCCCTTGCTGCGGCCTGAACACTGGAGAATTCCCCGTCCTTCATTCTTTGAAGTATGTCGGGGTGATCTCTGGCAATACGACGGGTGAGATAGGTTGAATTTGTTCCTCTTGATTTTTGATCAGAGTCATCATATAACTCTGATCTCGCTTTTTCACTTCTTCGATCTCCTCCGTCTTTGCGAAGTGGTACATCTTCTAATTCTTCCGCTTTCTCCTGAATAGATTTTATTGAATCTCTTTTCATAACTCCGATTGATCCTTACATGATTTTCTGTTCGGACTGACTGGTCGGTCAACTCAGAAAAACTTGGTATGCAATGCCGCCAGATCAATCCGACCGGCGCTATCTTCACAAATCCTCACATTTTCTTCCACCATCTGCGGCGAGCGCATGCCCACCAATACGACATCAGCCAGCGGGTTGGACAGGGCGTATTGGAGCAGCGCCGGCGCATAGTCGAAGCTGTTTTGCGGATCGACCAGCTCGATCCATTTCTGAAAGACGCCAGCCGTCATGGCGCGCATCGTAATCGTGCCCAATCCCCGTTCCCTGGCATCTACCAGGCTGCCGAAAGGATGCGTCCAGTCGACGGGATGCTGAAAGAGCAGATTGAAGTTGATCTGCATGGCATCAAAGACACCCGCTTCGATAAAACGGTAAATGGCGGCATTGTTGTCCTCGCTGGTAAAACCAATCAGGCGAATCAACCCCTCGGCCTTCAGTTGCTGCATTTGTTCGACAAGACCACCGGGGGCCAGTAAAGCATCCGCCGTCTGCTGATCAAATGAATTTCCGTGCACCTGGAGAAGATCGAGGCTATCGCGTCGCAGGCGCTTCAAACTACCTTCGAGACTTCCCCTGAGGTCTGTCTCATGTGGCAGAACTTTGGTGGCTATGAATACGGGTTTCCCAGCCTGATCGAGTGCCTCGCCGAAGATTTGCTCACCGACTCCTTTGCCGTATGCGGGTGCCGTATCGAAATAATTGACGCCCAGTTCCACCGCCCTGATGACGGCCGCGATCAGCTGCTGATGTATGTCGTCATCTGTTGGGCTGAATAGTTCGAGATAGTTATTCAAACCCACCGGCGCACCCCCAAAACCGAGGCGACTCACTTCTATGCCCGTCTTGCCCAATGGCACATATTCCATCGACGACTGCCTTTCATGTAGAGGTGTATCTTCGACTTTCAACCAGATGTGACCTCAGCCGACACGGACAGTCTCTTCTGCAATTTCATGCACGATTCCCAACTGCACGGCTGTTTCGGTCACCCCTTCGGTCAGGATGATGTACGGTTTGTGTTGACCATTGAAGACGAATGCCAGCCCCAGACGCATCAGGGCGCGCAGGCCGGACCAGAAGGAATTGGACTCGCGGAACTCGTCGACATAGTCGTCCAACACAGCAAAATAACTGTTCGACGTGCCGCCCATAGAGACGATGCGACCCAGCACGGTTCGCGCGTTTTCGGGAAGGGTTTCCAAAGCGCGCGATAAATAATCTTCCTTTCCGCAGATTTCCAGAATCTTCGCCGTCGCCTGTTCGCGATTCTCACCCAGTCGATCCTCCTCGGCAAGGAAATCGTAGAATCGAAGACCCCGTTCAATGATGTCGAACTCGCCAATGTGGAGTCGGTCGAGACAATAATCGAGCGGCAATTCCCTCACGTTTTCCGGAATGCGCTGCAGCCTGAAACCAGCGGACTCGATCGACTCACCCACCACCTCGATATCCTCGAGACGAGACGGCCCCAAACCGAATCTCGAACAGAGCTGCATCTGCGTCTGTTCCTCTGGAACAAAGCCCGCAAGCCCCAGCCCCACGGCATCCGTCGCCACTGGATTGGTCCCGACGATCAGCGTGTCCATGCGCACGTAATTACCCTTGCCGTCGCTCCCCTCAACCGCGTCGATCACCTGAATGTCGGATGTCCTGGCCAGGTTGATCGCCGCGATGTTGTTTTCCGGATTCGGAACATGGACGCCCGGCTCCGTACCCACTTCTCCCTCGAGCGTCCGATAGGGCTCCGTCTTGACCAGTTCATTCGAGTGCGCATTGTGCCCGTAGTAGCGGGCCGGAAAACAGCCAAAGAGATTCTTCAGGCTCAGCGTCATGGGCAGTTTGCCCATCCACAGCTTGAACGTAGGAACGGAGATCAGAATGTCGCACTCCGCCATCGTCCTGGGCAGAATAACCCGGTTGCGTCCCAGCTCTTCCGGAACGGCGATCGACACGCCCTCATCCTGATTCAGATCGACGCACTCCGCACCATACCGCGATGCCAGATCATAGACATTGTGAATGCGAAAAACACTCGGGGTATAGCAGTCGGCAGCACCTTCCCCGATCACGAGTCGGGAGGGAGAAGTCGATGCCGCGAGCCGAACGACGGCTTCGACGACCGCAGAATTGGTCACCCCCCGCTGGGTCGGTCCCATGACATAATTCGGCTTGACCACGATGCGACTGCCAGCCGGAATCAGACTCGCAAGATCACCCAGATGGCGGATCGCTTTTTCCAACGCCGCATAGGTATCCTGATCGTAAATCCGCGCAATAGCAACTTTGGGTTTCATTTCATCCCTCGGATTTGATATCCCGATATCGCTTCACCGGTTCGTCCCGGTGTTCGATATCGCGCTATGCTCAAGTCGGCGTTCGGGCCGTGTCGCGAAGAGACCAATGCCAATCATCGGCGCAGAGATCGCCGCAAATACCCAGAACACTTCGTGATACCCCCCGAACATGTCGTGAGCCGCGCCCATCAAAAAGGGCCCGGTGCTCGATGCCGCTACCTCTATCGTAACCAGAGAGCCCCGGATCTTGCCCAGATGGGTTCGACCGTAATAGCGCACCCACAGCGTTGCCCGAACCGCCATCAAAATCCCCTGTCCACCCCCCAGGACAACAGCGAAAAGGTGCGAAGTCCAGATCGAGGAGACCTGGATCAGCATCACGACACCACCGGCGAGACCGGCCATCGATATCGACAGCAGAATGTTGAGCGGCATCCGATCGGCCAATACCCCGCCCAGAAACATCAAACCGGCAAAGGCCAGTGCAAAGGTCGTAAACATGACGGCTGCATCCGCCTCTGTCAGACCGCTGTCCAGATAAATCTGCACGGCGTGAAAATGGATGCCCGTGACGATCATGGCCGGAAGCGCCGCCCCAACGGCCATAATCCAGTAAGCGCGCGTCCGCAGCGCCTCGGACAGCGTGAAGCGACGCTCGGGCTCTCCCGTCCGTCGAGCGTCGGTTTTTTGTCCGCGTATCGGATTCGCCTGCATCTGGGACAGGCCATCCGGCTTCTGTCCCACATCCTCCGGTCGATTCCGGAACAAAAACACCAGCAGCGGCATCACCGCCAGCCAGACGCACCCGCCCAGAATCGCATACCCCCAGCGCCATCCAAAAGACTGGATGAGCCAGAGATTCAGCGTCGGAATCCCGCCCATGGCAACCGCACCTACCGCACTCATCAATCCGGCGGCCAGCCCGAGCCGCGCGTTGAACCACATCGCCAGCGTATTGGCGGTCAACAGCCCGATGGAGCCCTGACCCAGCATGCGGAGAAACAGGAACGACAGAAAAACGGTCACCAGTCCCGTTGCCTGAGACAGCGCCACGCACGCCAACCCGAACAGCAGAACAACCCCGGTCAGAATCCGGCGCGGCCCAAAGCGATCCATCAATGCGCCCACGTAAATCATGGGCAGCGAAGCCAGAAAAGTGCCCAGCATATAGGCGCCGCTGATCTCGCTGTGAGATAGATCCAGCGCTCGCCGGATGTGCGGATTGAAGACCGAAACGCCATACGTCTGTCCCGGTGAGGACGCCACCTGGATCATAAATACGACAGGAAGCATCACCCAGCCGTAGAAAAACGGCACGCGGGAAGCAACCCAATCTCGGGGCTGCTTCCCCCCTACATTCTCTGGTTCAACAGAACTCTCCGCCATCTACCCTCTCTCCTCCCTATCGAGTGTCACAGAAGTCGCGCCTTCAGAGACATCTGGTTGGACATCAATTCCTCTTCATTATATCAGCGCACGGTTTCCATTTAATAAACGTGATTGTCCTCCGCCCTATCCTGAGGTACATATCCCAACTTTTCACGGGCATCCTCAATATCCATCCAGCGCCAGTCGTTGTTCGATATCCCGTAGAAAATCCCGAATCGCAGTTCCTCATCGGCATTGACAGCGCACTCCATGATCTGAGCAATATCCCGCTGACTCACGAAAAAGTCGTGGCCGTTCGGAGGCCGGGGACGATCCCGTTCCACCTGACCGATGCGGATGCAGATGCACGACATGTCACTGCGATTGGAGTACACGCGCGCCAGCGACTCCGCCCAGACCTTGGTCGCTCCGTACAACCCCCGCGGTTCCGCCGGTGTATCGGGCGTAATAACAGGGTAATTCTCCGGCACCTCGTCGAATCGCTTGTCGACGATCGACTTATATGGCTCCTGTTCCCTGTGTCCCTGAGAAGCCATGATGCTACTGGCGGCCACGATTCTCGCAACCCCCGCCTCCTTGCAGGCTTCGAAGGCGTTGTACGTGCCGATGATATTATTGTTCAGCAGACTCTCCCAGCTCCCATCGTCCCCCGGATCCGCTCCCATATGGACCACCACATCCATCCCCTCAACCGCCTCTCGGATCGCCGCGAAATCGGCCAGATCGCACAGATGAAACCTGTCGTCCGGGATATCCATCACCTTTTTGTTTGCCGCCGTTACCCGCCCCGAAAAATCTCGCGTGCAGTCCAGACCGTACACCTCGTATTTTTTAGGTTTATCCGCCAGCGCCAGATAGGCACTGCTGCCCACGTGCCCGGTTGCGCCGGTGACGAGAACTTTTTTGGGCGATGTCATAAGTCGTTTCTCCTTTTGCCTGTGATTTGTATCGCAGAATTCGGCCTTTAGTCCGGGAGTTATCCCCGTGTATCCGCTACGTCCGCAGTCTCGGGGAGCCGAAATGTCTTCAGGGTTTTCTCTAAAGACTGTTTTATCTGTAGTTCCACCACTCGTCCTGCGTTCGCCCCATCCCCGGCAGCGACCAAATCCACCAGTTCGCGGTGATTGGCAATATCGCACTCGTTGTCGCGCGTGCCGTACATTTTGTCGCGCTCGGCCAACACAAAAATGGCGCCCAGAACAGAGTCCAGAACCTTCAGCAGATACGCGTTGTCGGCCAATCTCCAGATGATCCGGTGCAGGGCCGTATCACAGCGCGCCCAATCGTACGCATCCCCATCGACCGCTACCTCCAGGTCGCGCAATGCGGCATAGAGTTCATCCCGGTTCGCGTCGGTCACATTGAGGGCCGCCAGTTCGGCCGCCAACCGCTCCATCGTCCACCGCAGCAGGTGGATATCCCGCACATCCTTTTCGGTGAGTTCGATGACAAATCGCCCGCTCGACCTGGAGACGACCAGCCCCTCGGTCTCCAGAATCATCAGCGCATCCCGCGCCGGGGAACGGCTGATGCCCAGCAGTTTGGAGACATCCCGTTCGGTCAACTTTGTTCCCTCGGGAATCCTTCCGCTGCTGATGTAATCGCGCAGCATATCCGCAGCACGGTCCTTTAAAAGCCTGTTTTCCAATGACATATCCGCATTCGGGATACCCGGCAAACTGGATAGGCGCTTCTCCTTTGGCTTCATACTTACCTCCTTTCACATATGGCACATGGCACATGGTATACCAAAAAATATCTCCTGTCAAGAAAACGGTAGATCCTTTCCAACAATCTTGGAAAGCCTGCTGATGCTGAGACATGGGAAAGATTAGAGGGTCGATCAGGAAAAATCCGAGGGAATAAGCCGTACAGAAACGAATGCCATCATTGATTCAACTACGAGAATCCCGTATATCTCAGCCGGATCAGGCCACCCGCACGCTCTTGCGCGTAATCGCCCGTGATCCCAAAGCGGTCAAGCGTATTCTGAAGGTGTCTTAACCTGAGTTGAGATTAAGGCGCGTCTGGAAATTCGATTCCCAGGAGGACTTCCCAATGAAAATTGTCGACATCAAATCCTATCCGGTTTGGGTGGGCCAACGCAATCAACTCATCGTAAAAGTCGAGACCGACGAGGACATCTACGGCTGGGGAGAATCCGGGCTGGCGGGCCGGGAAATGGCTGTGATCGGGGCGATCAACCACTACAGGGAATGGCTGATCGGTCGCGACCCTATGTGCATGGGCGCACTCTGGCAGGAGATGTACCGCAGCCAATATTTCGAAGGTGGGAGAGTGTTGGCCGCTGCGATTTCTGCTATCGACATAGCGCTATACGATATCACCGGGAAGGCCCTGGGCGTACCGGTCTACCAGCTTCTGGGCGGCAAGCAACGGGAATGGATCCCCTGCTTTGCCACCACAAAAGCCCCGATGGGTCCGCAATTGGTCGAACACGCCCACCTGCTGGTGGAGCGGGGCTGGCCCGCCATCCGCACCTTCTTTCATGGCGCACCCGGTTACGAAGTGGGTGGTCTCTTCGATCCGCGGGAATCCATCGGTAAAACGGCCCACTGGTTGACAAAAGTGCGGGATGCCATCGGGCCGGAGCCGGTGCTGGGCGTGGATTATCACCACCGGTTGAGCGTGGCCGAGGCCGCTTCCTTCTGCCAGCGAATGCCATCGGGCACGCTGGACTTCCTGGAAGAACCTATTCGGGACGAGACGCCGAAAGCCTACGCAAGTCTACGCCAAATGACTGGCATTCCTTTCGCCATCGGCGAGGAGTTTTCCAGCAAGTGGCAATTCCTGCCTTATATCGAGCGAGGTATCACTAACTTCGCTCGCATCGACGTCTGCAATATCGGCGGTCTGACCGAGGCTATGAAGGTAGCTGCGCTTGCCGAGAGCCATTACATCGATGTGATGCCTCACAACCCCCTAGGGGCGATCTGCACTGCGGCGACGATTCATCTGGCAGCAGCAGTCCCCAATTTCGCCTGGCTGGAAATGCGGCTCTCCCCCACCGAACAGGGCGGCTACTACGATCCCGACTGGTTCCCAATTCAGCCCGTGTTGGACGAATACCGGCTGATCATCCCGGACGGGCCGGGGCTGGGGGTGGAGTTCAATGAAGAATTGGCCAAACGCACGCCGTTCACATTCTGGGAAGCACCTCATCTGCGCCGACCGGATGGATCGCATACGAATTGGTGAAAGTGAGAGTGTTCATTTTCCTGGGGGAATATCAGGGTTTTCCCAAATGCCTATTCTTCTTTGCAGAGAATCCTCTCATCTTGCTCCTCTCTTCTCAGCCCCCTATCTTGAGCTCCGAACGAAGCTCTGATAGTAGGCGGTATGGTTAAGATCGACATGTGGGCTCCGCGGCGCGACGACTGGCTAAACCAAACAGACGATTATTTGCGGAAGTGAGAAGCGGGCCATCCCATGACCATACGCCGTATCTAAATCTACAATAACTCATAGGAAACATATCATGCCCCGTCCCAACATCATCTTCATCTCCGCCGAGCAGCAGCGCGGCGACACCATGCACTGCACCGGCGCCGACTGGATCATCACCCCGAATATCGATCGCCTCGCCGCCCGCAGCGTAATCTTCGAAAACGCCTTCTGCCCGGCGGCCACCTGCGTCTCCAGCCGGGCTGCCTTCTACACCGGCCTCTACCCGCACAACACCGGCATCCTCGGCTTCTATCGCTCCTCCGGCTCCCTCCAATGGACCAACCGGCTGGGGGAGAACGGCTATCACTGCGTCAGCGTCGGCAAAACCCACCTGCCCGACCGCGGCTTCCGCGAAAAAATCGCCGAGCAGGGCAACAAAGCCGCCATCATGGACAAAGGCGAGCCGAACGAGTGGTGTCAGGCGGTCAGAGATGCCGGATACGAACCCCCTCTGGACCTCCACGAGACCGACCCCAACTTCTACGACAACCTGGGCGCCGTCGTCTGGTCTCTCCCCGAAGAACTCCACCCCGACATCTTTATCGGCGACCGGACCCTCGACTGGATCGATAACTGGAAAGAGGAGGAGCCGTTCTACCTCCACGTCGGCTTCCTCAGTCCTCACGACCTGTACGACCCGCCGCAGCGCTTCATCGACCAGTACGACGACGATGTCATCCCCATGCCCGACGTTACGGAGGAGGAAATCGCCGGTATCCCCGACGAGCTGTTCGCCGAACAGCGACGCGACGAAAAGAGCCACGGCCTCACCGTCGTTAAAGCCAGCCACGCCACCCCCGAGCGCATCCGCCGCATGCGCAAACACTACTACGCCAGCCTCACCATGATCGACGAAAAGGTCGGCCAGATCCTCGACAAACTCGAGAGCAAGGGACTGCTCGAAAACAGCATCGTCATCTACACCTCCGACCACGGCGACCACCTCTTCGACCACGGCCTCTACTACAAGGGGGAGCTCTACGACACCATCGTCCACGTCCCCCTGCTCATCAGCGCTCCCGATGCGCACCAGCCCGGCCGCCATAGCGACGACATCGTCTCCCAGCTCGACGTCGCCCAATACATCCTGGAAAAAGCCGGCGTCGAAGCCGACGATCTGGACGGCATCCCCCTCACCCCATCTGTCGAAAAAGGCGAAGCTCATCCCCGTCAATACGCCTTCGCCGAAGAGGGAGAAACCGGTCTGCGCCCCGAGCCGGATCTGATCTCCATGATCCGCAGCTGCACCCACAAGCTGATCTACTTCACCGGCAACCGGACCGGCCAGCTGTTCGACCTGGTCGCCGATCCGAACGAGACCGCCAATCTCTGGCACGACCCGGCGCACCGCGCCGTCCGCGACGAGCTGACCGGCGAACTCCTCGACTGGCTCTACACCAACCTGTTCAAACACCGCGACCTGTTCATAGAGGCCCGCTGATGAGCACTTCGCAGATTTCCGGACTCGCCGAGGAACGGACTGGCCAAACCCTCTACGTCTCCAAACTCGGCGACAACACCGACGGCCATTCCTGGAACACCGCCTTCAACACGGTCCAGGCCGCCCTCAGCGCCATCCCCAACGACCAGGGCGGACACACCATCATCGTCCGACCCGACACCTACATGGAGGCCAACCTGTTCGCCGTCCACAGGGGTGCGTCGAATACCTACAACCTCCTGATCGGCGACGTCGATGGCAGCCTGGGTTCCGGCACCGCCGGCCACGTCATCATCGATTCGGGCGATCCGGCCAAAGGGTTCAAGAGCTACGACTGGTGGGGTTCCCTCAAGTCCAATCAGCAGGGTTGGTCTGACGAGCACACCGATCCCTCCTTCTCCGCCATCGGCTGGGATCGATGGATCTTGCGCCACCTCTACGTCACCGGCGGCGACGGCGGTCTCATGTGGGACTGCGTCGACAAAATCAAACCGTTCACCGTGATCGTGGAAGATTGCGTCAGCATCGGCAGGGCCTTTGGCGGCGGCGTGGCCAGCTGCCTCTCCCGCTCCGAAGAGCCGATCACCTTCCGTCGCTGCCACCTGTTCGCCCTCGACTGGTGGGGCGACACCGCTGCCGCGTACGTGCGCGTGGAAAACCCGACCATGCCCGACCGCCCCGACATCCTCTTCGAAGACTGCACCATGGTCAGCCCGCAGTGCGCTTTGAAGGCGGGCAACTACGGCTTCACCACCTACAGCCACATCGGCGTCAAAAACTCCCGCCTCATCGCCCTCAACTTTTCCCAGCCGCACGGTACGCCCACCGACGGCATCATCCAGAGCGTAGAGCACGGCCGCTATCTCCACGTCGATCTGGAAAACAGCACCCTCATGGGCTTCAAGCCATTCGGCTCCGCCGTCGCCAAGGAGAGCGCCGGAGAGATCCAGTTCATCACCCGGGGCGCGGTCCAGGCCTACGTCCAGTTCACCCAGGAAATCCCGGAAGGCATCCACCGCCTGGGTCACTGGCCCGCCGATCTCTTCCAGACCCTCCTTCCCCCATCACCGCACCAGCGCCCATCCTCCCTGACCCGCGAAGACTTCCTCCGCGAAGACCTCTGCGAACTCTCCCCATTGATCTGGAAAGGACGCCTCTGTCATCTGGAATGCGTGCGACCAGGCGGGCACGGAGAAGCCAGCGAATACTATCTCCTGCTAAAAGACGCAGAGACCGACGCAGAACTCGCCCGCTTCGCCGAGGGTTACGGCCTGGCCTCCGCACACGTGCACGAAGATGTGCTCTTCGCCTTCGCCTCCCGCTGGGGAAACGGCACCTGGAACGACGTCACCCTGTTCCGGTCGTCCGATCTGTCTCACTGGGAAATCGACAAGGTAATCGAGCAGGAGGAAGAAGAGCACCTGTTCAACAGCTCGGTCTGCCAGGGACCGGACGGCTTCGCGATGGCCTACGAATCCAACGATCCCACCTACCCCGCCTTCACCACCAAATTCGCCCGTTCGTCGGATCTGCTCCACTGGGGAAAAATTCCACAGGCAGTCTTCGGCACCAACCGCTACACCGCCTGTCCCTGCATCCGCCACGCCGACAACTACTACTACATGCTCTACCTGGAGAACCGCAGTCCTCGCCACTACTTTGAAACCTACATCACCCGTTCGTCAGACCTGATCCACTGGGAGACCAGCGCCGCCAATCCGGTCCTCCGTCCCGAGGGCACCGACGAGGGCATCAACGCCTCCGACCCCGAAGTCGTCGAAATCGACGGCAGCACCTACCTGTACTTCGCCGTCGGCGACCAGCTCACCTGGATGAACATCAAGCGGGCCGCCTATCCGGGCTCCACACAATCCTTCTTCGAATCCTGGTACACTCAACCCGGCATACCCGACCCCGGAACCGCCGCAGCCGATTCCGCAAAGCGCCCATAGAGAGGAAGATCCACCGCATGAAACAACTGACCGGCCGTCTGAAAAACGGACTGACCAATCCCGCTCCCCCCATCGACTGCTATCTCCCGGAGCCGGACCAACGCAACGGCATCGGTCTGATCATCTTCCCCGGGGGCGGCTACGGCCACCTGGCCGAGCACGAGGGCAAAGGATACGCGGAGCACTTCGCCGCAGCCGGCATCACCTGCTTCGTCGTCTCCTATCGTCTCGGCACCGACGGCCACCGCCATCCCGCCATGCTCGAAGACGGCCTGGCCGCCATCGCCGAAATCCGCAGCCGCGCCGACGAGTTCGGCATCGCCCCCTCCCGCATCGGCATCATGGGCTCCTCCGCGGGCGGCCACCTGACCGCCCACCTGCTGGTCGCCTACGACCAGCGCGAAAGCTCGATCTCCCTGCGCCCGGACTTCGGCATCCTCTGCTACCCCGTCATCACCACCACCTCCCCCCACGCCCACGCCGGCTCTCGCGCCAACCTCCTCGGCGAAGACCCCTCCCCGGAACTGATAGAGGAAGTTTCCTGCGAGCTACACGTCACTCCCCAAACCCCGCCCTGCTTCCTCTGGCACACCGGAGAAGACCTGGGCGTGCCGGCCGAAAACAGTATGCTCTTCGCCGCCTCCCTGAGAAAACAGTCCGTTCCTTTCGAACTCCACATCTACCACAAAGGGGGCCACGGCCTCGGCCTGGGTGCCGATTTCCCCTGGGCCATCGACTGCCTCCGCTGGATCAAAGAAACCGTCTGATACCGAATTGATTTTCAAACGTTCTATTGCTCTCCGATTCTCCGCCGAGAATCCCGGCAACATTCGGATATCTCCGAAAATTCCGGTAACATCCGGACATCTGTTCAGCAATCTGATATAACCCCTTTCGCGAGACACAGACCATGGTATCCGTCAAAGACTTCTCCTTCGACACAGACGAAATCGAGCGCCGCAAACAGCTCATCCGCGACCTGTGGGCCGGTCACCCGATCGACCACGTCCCCGTACTCATGAGCGTGGCCAATCCCACGTCCCGCTATACCATTCGCGAACAGTTCCAGGACGGCGACAAACAGCTCGAAGAAGCACTGACCGTCGCCGGCCTCACCTGGCGAGAGATCCCCGAGGGAGATGCTATTCCAGCGATGCGCCCAGATGTTGGCTGCTCCTGCCTGGCCACCGCCTTCGGCGCCGAGCTCTACTGGGGCGACGACCCCAACCAGACCTGCGGCGTCAAAGAACCACCGCTGAAGGATGTCGAAGAAGCGTACGACCTCCCCATCCCCACACCCACCAGCGGCCAACTCGAAGAAGGCATCGCACGCATCAGAAAATTCGCCGACGCCGGAGAGGGGTTGGTCAGCGTCTCCCTGCTCGACATGGCCGGCGGCCTCAACGTGGTCTGCGACCTCCTCGGCGGCGAGTCGATGTACCTCGCCATGCACGACAACCCCGACGCCCTGCTCCACCTGCTCGACAAAATCCAGCAGCTCTTCCTCGACACCATCGAACTTCAGATCGAAGCGGCCGGCGGCCAGGAGCGCATCACCACCATCGACTTCCCCGACTACTGGTTCCCCGAAGGCCGCAAAGGCCACACTTCCGACGACATCAGCGCCGCCATCTCCCCCGAGCAGTATCGCAAATTCAGCCTGCCCTTCCACGACCGCATCTTCTCCCGCTACGGCGGCGGCGGCCTGCACAACTGCGGCCCGAACCCCTGTCTGGAGGAATATCTCCGCCACACCCCGGCCCCCCGCGCCATCGACCTGAGCTACCGCTACAGCCAGGTCGACCTGCCGGCCATCAAGAAAATCTGCCGCAAACGCGCCCTGATCTACATGGGAGAATTCCCCTCACAACCACAGGAAGCCCTGAACACTTTCCGCGACGTAATGGAACTCATGACCCCCGACGTAATGGTCATCCCCGTGCTCGGCGTCCCGCTCGACGACCACCCCGCCGAATTCCACCGCACCATGCGCGCCATCGCCGAAGAGTACGCGCAGCGCATGGACTGGGGCTGGGACTGCTAATACCAGTTTGATTTTGGGATGTCCTGATGTTCGGCGATTTTTCCCCGAAAATTCCAACAACATCAGGACATCCATTTTTCAATCCGGAATTAAAAGGCGCCGAGAGAAGAGTGCTCTTACGGCTCCATTTCGACGACGATCTTGCCGTCGCGAGTGTGGGCCAGCAGTCGGCTCGGTTGACCCGGCGTCGCGCGCGCCGTAAGACTGATCACGGGATTGCCGGCATTGGTCGACCGATGAGGCACTTGCTCCCAGACGGCATTGGCGTCCAGATGGCCGCACAGGGTGTGCAGCGTCAACGGCAGCTTTTCCACGAGCGACTCTTTTACGGAGATGCGGATATCCCCCGAATCGGCTTCCAGCTGGTAGCGGCTGTCTTCTCTGTCTTCGCTCAGACGGAAATGCGTCCTGCCGAACCGGTTGCGGATCTTCACATCCCCGTGTAAACCGACCGCTTCCAGATTGACCTGCAAAACATCCAGCCGGATTTCCCCAACGAGATTTTTCAATTCGGTCTCACATATCCCGCTGCGCCGTATCTCCATATTGACGTTGCCGAGGAGTTCGCAACCCGTAAAAGCGGCCAGACTCTGCGCGAAGTTGCCCTCGATATCCTGTGCGCGTTTGACCGAACTGTCCAGCAAATGCACATCCCCCCGAATGCGGGAAAGCGTCAGATTATGCCCGTCTACGACGTTGATATTCGAGCGCAGCTCGGATACATCGACCGCGTCGGCACGCAGGACGGTGATATCGACGCCAGGAGGCAGAGCGACGACCAGATCCACGTAGCCATTGGCCCCGAACCAGTGATCACTTATCTCGGAGACAGGTCGAAAGACCCGACGGACGGATTCGCTGAATTCCTCTTCCGACAGGCGAATGCCCTGCGCTTCTTGCTGTACGACCGAGAGACGGGTCACGGGTTTGGCCAGATCCCACCGGATGCGCTTGAGGATGCCCTCGCCGCGAGGCGCTATTTCGGCGTAGAGTTCGTCCGCTGCCCAGGTGCGATAAATGCCTGTGGCCGTCTCTTTGTCGTCGATGGGCGAAAAGCGATCCGGGCGCTCGGTCAACCGATCCAGCCACTGGTGTGATGGTCGCACCTGCAGCTCAAAACGCGGGGGATTTTGGGCCGAATCGCTGTTGGCCCCCACGCTCACTTCTCCGGCGTGCGGCCCCGTGCGCAAAAAGTTGTCGACCTGATCGACCCGGACCTCCGTAGCGCGCAGGCACGCCTGACCTTCCTCCTCGGAAAGGCCGATGGCCGTCTTGGCACCGGTGACGAGCACCTCGTCTCCGTCCGTGTGGCAGATCTCGACATCCGCACGCACGCCGCAAAACAGCACGACATGTTGGGTATCCGCCGCTGAAAATGTATGGTGGATTTCCTCGCGGGCGATCTGGTAGATGGATTTCTGCACGGCTTCTTCCACGTCTGTCTTGCCCATGTTCCATTCCTCCTCATGCGCTGGAGATAGATACTGGCGCAATTGCCCCCGCGCCTTGTTTAGGCGCGTGTTCACCGTGGCGACGGAGAGACCCAGAATGGCGGCGATTTCCCGATAAGAAAAGCGATTCAAGTAGAACATCAGCACACACTCCCGATACTCCTCCGGCAGGGCGTGCACCGCCTCCCACAGCTCGCGGTTTTTGCCCCGTAGCTCCGTTTCGGCCACAGACCGGATCGCCATCTGGGCGGATGTCTGGTCCGTCCAGGCCACACCGTGCCCTTCGCGCAACCGGTTCAGAGCGCGGTTGTGCACGATGCGCCGCAGCCACCACCCAAAGCGCTCCGGCTCCCGCAGCTGGTTCAGCTTGCAGTAGGCTTCGACAAAGGCGTCCTGGACGACATCCTGGGCATCTTCCACCCCGGGCAGCCGCGACAGCGCTGCGGCGTAGGCTGCATTTTCAAAACGGCGCACCAGTGCCGCATAGGCCTGTTTATCGCCTGCTCGAACCTGGGCGACCAGGTGACCGACATCGAATTTTTGCTCGCTTGTCATGAGCACTCCGTCGTAGGTGCACCATTAAAGACACAGAGAGCAGGGAGAAACACTAGGGGTAAGAAAAGAAAAATGGCCCGCTGATAGGACCATTTCGCAAAAAATTGCACCAAATCTTTCCGTTTTAAAAAAAAGGGGCGTCTCTTGTCTATTGAGACCGTAATGATTCAGAGAGGAATTGAGCCGGAGTCGGCATTCCGCACGGTGCTCATTCGTAGCGCAGCGCCTCCACCGGATTGGCCAACCCCGCCCTCACCGTCTGCACACCCACCGCCAGCAACACGACGATCAGCACCGATGCCCCGCTCAAAATAAAGATGATCGGCCCAAGCTCCATGCGATAGACGAAGTTTTGCAGCCATCCACTCATCGCCCAATAGGCCACCGGCCAGGCGATCAGGTTGGCGACCAGCACGAGCCCGGCAAAATCCCGCGAGAGCAGGACCACGACATCCCTCACAGACGCACCCAGCACCTTGCGTATGCCGATCTCCTTGGTGCGTCGCTGTGCCGCAAAGGAGGCCAGCCCGACCACGCCCAGACAGGCGACGAAGATGGCCAGCCCGGCAAAAGTGAAGAGGATTCGTCCAGCGCGCTGCTCTACCCGGTAGAGATTGTCGATACTGTCATCGAGGAACCAGTAATAGAACCCCTGTCCCACCCGTTCCTCGTATCTTTCCCTGAGAAATTCCATCGTCTCCACCAGATTGTCGGGGCGCAGGCGCAGCGTCAGAAACTGCGGAAAAGGAGCGTAAACCATAAACGCCGGCCCGATCTTCTCGCGGAAAGAGTGAAAGTGAAAGTCGCGCATCACCCCGACCACCCTGCCGCGTATCTCTCGCGAGGTCTCTGCCGGTTTCCACGCGATTTCCTTGCCCAATGGATCGTCCCACCCCAAACGGGCAACGGCCGCTTCGTTGAGCAAAAATTCACGAGAACCGGCAATATTGCGTCCAGCCACCAATTCGATACCGTAAACATCGAGAAAATCCCCATCGCCGCCGACATTGTACATCTGCACATCCTCCGGATACCCCTCGGGACGCACCCCGACCAGATAACCGCCGGGAATATCGCCCGTCTCGATCGTCCCCTTGAGCACGCCGGGATGCTGGAGAAATTCACTTTTCACCACTTCGGCCACCGATCTCAGCTGCGGATTCTTGTTGTACGGCCCCATAGTGACCACATGCTCTTTGTCGAATCCCAGCTCGTGGTTGCTCATGTAATCCACCTGGTAGTAAACGACGCCGGTGCACACAAGCAGCAGCGTCGAAACGGCGAATTGGGAGACGACCAGCCCTTTCCGCAGCCAGGCATCAAGCGCACTGGCCCGCCACCTCCCCTTGAGCACATCCACCGGTTTGAGGCCCGAGAGATAGAGCGCGGGATATCCTCCAGCCAGGAGACCGACAATCAGCATCAGCGCCAGCAGATAGGGCGACAGAAACAGCAACTCTCGTCCGTCCAATACCAGCTGCTTGAAGACCAGGCCGTTAAATTCGGGCAACGCCAGTTCCACCAATCCTATGGCCAGCGCACAGGAAAGGACGACCAGCAGCGCCGACTCGCCCAAAAACTGCCGCGCCAACTGTCCGCGCTGAGCCCCGACCGCCTTGCGGATACCCACCTCGCGGGTGCGCAGCATGGCACGAGCTGTGGCCAGATTGACGAAGTTGATACAGGCGATCAGGAGCACGAGAAAGGCGATGCCGCCAAAGAGAAAGACCTGGTCTATATCCCCGGGCTCGTCAACGCCGATATGGATGTTGCCGCCGATTCCATAATCGGGCATCGAGTAGAGGTGCACGCGGCTCAGGGGCTGGACGTGGTACGTATTGTCCCCGGCTACTTCATCGCCCATGTAGTGCGCCATAAAATTCGGCAGCTTGCGTTCCAATTCCTCCGGATCGTACCCCTGCGGCAGCACCACGTAGGTCTGCACCGGTCGCCAGGCACCCGGCATCCAGCCGGTCCAGCAGGGAGGGGTAAACTGCGTCGGCGGCACCATGAGACAATTGAAGCGGAAGGAGGCGGTGGAGGGGATGTCTGCGAACACTCCCTTCACCACGAAAGGAGCGGTGAAAAAGTCGTGTTCAAGGGTGATCACTTCGCCGATAGGATCTCGATCGCCAAAGTGTTTATCGACCATTTTTTCGGACAGAAACGCAGTCAGCGGTTCGCTCAGGGCGGTGGCTCTGTCCCCCCGGATCAACCGAATGTCGAAGACTTCGAAAATCTTCGGATCGACAAAACTCAACAGATTCGTAAACCCTTTGTCGCCGTAGCGGAGATGCCCCCAGAACGTCAGAAAACGCACTCCTGTCTGCACCTCGGGAAAATCCTTTTCCAACGCCGCAGCGAGACTACCCGAAGTGCCGATCTCTACAAACGGATCCTGACCCTCCGCCCGGGTCTCGCGCAGGATGCGGTGGATCTGCCCCAGCTTCTCGTGGTGTCGATCGTAACTCAACTCATCGCGCACAAAGAGCAGCAGCAGAATGCAGCAGGCCATACTCACCGACAGACCGGCGATGTTGATGGCCGTATAGGCCCGGTGGCGCAGGAGATTGCGGAGAGTGACGCGCAGGTTGGGATGGAGCGGCAGGAGTAGAGACAAAACAACCCTCTTTCAAAAGTACCTGTTGCCTGCGAGCACAGGTGGAAAGAAGGTAGACTGTAAAGCCGAGGAAGATAAGGTGGGTTCGACCCTTTCCGCAGACAGAGGCGCCCTTGAAACGCCTGTGGATAAACTTAAAAAGGACATATAGATCCGGTCAAGAGAGAAACTACTTGAGAGAGAGTTTTGACCTTGATGTTTTTCGCTATTAAGATTTTCCGGGTAAATATGAATAGCGATTGTCCTTATTCAACTCTCTTTAACAAGGACGCTGAGAATGGACCGCACTACAACAGAAAAAAGAACAAAAACCGATCCGATCTTTCCGGGCCAACCCGCCGACTACCACGGCTTCGCGCGCCACGACTTCACCGTCGACGACTGTCCCGCCATCGTCGTAGAGCCGAACAATCCCCTCTCCGGTCGCCCCTGGGTCTGGCGCGCCGAATTCTTCGACGCCTTCCCCCTGTTCGATCTGGCCATGCTGGAGCGCGGCTGCCACCTGGCCTACATCCAGGTCGGCAACACCTTCGGCTGCCCCTCCGCCCTGGCCCACTGGGACATTTTCTACGAAGAACTCACCAACACATACGGCTTCTCCCCCAAACCGATCCTCGAAGGGCTGAGTCGCGGCGGCCTCTACATCTACAACTGGGCGGCCGCCCACCCGCACAGCGTCGGCTGTCTCTACGGCGATGCTCCCGTCTGCGACTTCAAGAGCTGGCCCGCAGGTCGAGGGGAAAGTCCGGGCAGTCCGACCGATTGGCAGAAGCTCATCCAGGACTACGGCTTCCAATCCGAAGGCGAAGCCCTCGCCTACCCCGGCAACCCGATCGACAACCTCCAGCCCCTGGCCGAAGCCAATATCCCCATCATCCACGTGTACGGCGACGCGGACCCCACCGTTCCCTGGAGGGAAAACACCCGCATTGTCGCCGACCGCTACCGCGCCCTGGGCGGCACCATAGAGCTGATCCCCAAACCCGGGATCGAACACCACCCGCACGGCCTGGACGATCCCACACCGGTGGTGGAATTTGCGCTGAGATACCAATAAAAAACCCGCCGGACGAGCTGTCCGGCGGGGACTGTGGCAGTGCGCATATGACCCCTTATACCAGATTGCGGAATAGGTGTCCGGATGTTTTCGGAATTTCTCTGAGGTAGATCCCCGAACATCCGGACATCCGAAGAGCAAAACGGTATTACACCTTGGTGATCTCATCCCCCGCGCGAATCGTTCCCGCCTGGACAATGCGCGTGTTGATGCCGCGCAAACACAGCTGTTTCCCCTCTTCGGAATTGACGAACTGCATGGCGTCCATGCCGAACCGTTCGACGAACTTCTTACACCCGGTGTGCGGTTCGGCGGTCACCTCGATTATCGCTGAACCAATCGCCAGACGACTCCCGGCCGGCAGATTCTCCAGACCCAGATTCAGATCCACGTAGAGCTGATCGCCGGCCAGCGCCCAGCGCTCCTGCCCGCCGGAAACCAGCTCGGCGACACGCGCATTCATGAGCGTCAGCTGCGCATCCGGATTGGGTGCTCTCTTGGAGCCGCCCCGAGTCATCCAGTTGTCGCCGACCAGGCCGGATTCCAGATCGAGCTCCCCCTCCTCCAGAATCACCCGCTCGCCGATAGCGGGGCGGCTTGCGATCTGGCGCAGCAGACCACCGTCGGCGGGAGATTGGCGAATCTGCTCCAGTCCCCCGTTCAGCTCGTCCATGGTCAGGTGTTTGGCTTCCATCAATCAGCTCCCGTGTGAAATGGTTGAGTGCTTCTATGATCGATATTTTTCCGTTTTACGCCGTGCTGTACCGCCCCAGGATCTTCTCCAGCGTCTCCCCCAGAATCAGCCGCTTCTCCGCCGAACTGAGCTCGGCGAACAGGATCGGCCCCAGCCCCCAGGAGATCGGCAGGTCGAGCAGATCCGATCCGAAGATCAATCGATCCGCGCCGATCCGCGCCACCACCTGTTCGCACCCCCGCGGACCGAGCAGCGGCACAGTGCAGACGAAGATGTTGTCGTGTCGCTCCATCACCTCGGCGAAATTCACCGTAGTGTGGCCGATGATGTAGCAGGCATCCGGGTAGGAGGAGACCAGTCTCTCCAACTGGGCCGGCGATCCCCAGCTGTGGTTGAGGATGATCTGCCCGTGCTCGTGCGCCCACTGGCAGGCCACGTCCACCAGCGGGTGCTCGTCCGGCGCCCCCTGGTAGGAATGAATCAGCTTCACCCCGCGCAGCCCCATCTCCCGGCCGCGCGCCAGCTCCCGCAGCATCTCCTCCTTCCCCCGGTTCGGATTCAACAGGGTCAGCCCCACGAAACGATCCGGAAAGCGGTGCACCGCATCCGCCACGTAGTCGTTGCCGAACGCCTCGTCTCCACCGAAGATCCCGACGAACGGAAACACTATCGCCTTTTCCACCCCCATCCGATCCATCTCGTGCACCGCCTCGTCCAGATCGCCGTCCGGCAGGTGGTAGTGGCAGGCCAGACCCAGATGCCCGTGGCAGTCCTGGACCCGCTCCCCTTCCGGCCGCACCCCCGTCCGCCCCCACTGCGCCAATTCATCCGCCGCTTCGGGGAAAGTCACCTGCGGATGCTCCACTTCTCCACACCATGCGATCAACCGCCGCATATTCTCCCCGGCAATCCGCCGCTTCTCTTCCGCCTCGATCTCGGCCATCGTCAGCGTCGCGACCGTTAGATGGTGACCCATCGTCGGCCAGTTGGAACCGAACAACAGTCGCTCTGCACCCCAGTTCCGCACGATGAACTCGATCCCCCGGTGGAGCCAATATCCACTCAACTCGAGGTGCAGATTCGGGCAGGCATCGAAGGCGCGATACAGCGACCGGTTGCTGCGCCGGATTCGCGCCTCGCTGATCACCACCGGCAGTTCCGGCCACCGCCGGCACATTCCCACCACCGCCTCCAGATCGGTGTGATCCCAACCGAACCGTCTGCCGCTGTCCGGGGCGTTGTAGTTGACGAAGATCGGCACTCCGACCGCCGCCAACGGCTCCAGGAAATCGTCCACGCACCAGTCCGCCAGACCGAACCTGTACTGCTCCGGATAGAGATAAACCGCCCCGACCCGGTTCCGGCGCATCTCCTCCACAAATGCCTCTCCCGGCAATTGCTCGTCCGCCGGCCCGTGCGGTAACGCCACCCATCCCGGATGGAGCCGCGGCTCCCCCCGGCATACCTCCAGCACCCTCGCATTCCCGTCCGTCGGATGATTCTCGCGCGCCAGACAGTCCACCACCATCCCCTCGGCCACGCCGTGGCGGTCCATATCGGCCAGCAGTTCGGCCGCCGAAGTCGGACTGTCCGCCGACCGACTCACCCCGCGCCCGACCACGGCGCACGCGTCGAAGAACCCCCACCGATCCGGAGCGGACCGCTCCCCATCCATACTCACAGCTCCATCGCTCATCGCATCCATCTCAAATCCACCTCCTTGGGAAAGAATGCCTGGAAATTAGCTCTTCCGACGAAAGGACTCAAGAGAATCCGGACGACCGGGCATCAAAGCTCGGAATCGGGGAGGCGGGAGCCGGAGAATTTCGCGATATTGTGAGTATAGATCTCCAAATAACGAATTGAATATCAATCTCCCCTGAATTTTCGCAAGACACTTGATACGGCGGCCCGTGTTGATTTCTGGAACAAACCGGCAATTTTGGAACATCGACTCACTTCGGATAACTCCGAGACAAAAACTGAAGGGGAATCGTCACCCATGATCGAACGCCGAGTGCTCGGCAAGACCGGCCTGGAAGTCGGCCTCCTCGGCCTGGGCGGCGCCAACCACGCCCGGGTCGACCGGGAAGAGCTGACCCGCATGCTCGACCGCGGCCTGGAGGTGGGTGCCAACTGCCTGGACCTCTACTGGAACTGCGAGGACCAGATCGGCCCGGCCGTAAAGGGCCGCCGCCACGACTTCGTGCTCATGTCCAAGATCGAAGTCTCCCCCGGACAGATCGACCGCCTGCCCGAGGATAAGCAGGACGCTGGAATACAAATAGACGAGTCCCTGCGCCGCCTGGGCACCGACTACATCGACGTCTGCCAGCTCCACTACGTCACCGATGACGACGCCTTCGACCGGATCTGTGCGCCGAACGGCGTTCTCGAGCGGATGCTGAAAGCGCAGCAGCAAGGCAAGGTCCGCTTCCTGGGCATCACCAGCCACCATCCCACCGTGCTGGCCCGCGCCATCAAGACCGGCCACTTCGCCGAGCTGATGATCCCCTTCAACGTCGTGCGCCGCCAGTACGGCCAGGACCCGGCCGTCGGCCTGTTCGACCTGGCGCAGAGACTCGACGTGGGCATCGTGATCATGAAACCGTTCTCCTACGGCCGCATGCACCGCAACCTCGTCCGCGCCCTGCAGTTCATCGTCGCCCACCCGGTCACCGTCGTCATCCCGGGTGCCACCTCGATGGAACAGTGGAATCTGGACATCCGCGCCGTGCAGCAGTTCGGCGGCATGAATCCGACCGAACGCGAGCGCTGCCGCGACGAGGCCTGGCTGCTGCAGGAGCCGCACTGCACCGGCTGCCGCTACTGCCTCCCCTGCCCGGCGGAGATGAACATCCCCCAGCTCTACCGCATGGAGCAGTACGTCCGCACCTTCGGGCTGACCGAATGGCTGAGCGCCGAGCGCATCGGCAAGCTGTTTGTCGATACGAGCCAATGCGTCGACTGCGGCACCTGTGAAGAACACTGCCCCCGGAACCTGCCGATCCGCGAGCGCCTGGAAGATGCGGCACAGCTGCTCCCCACGCTGGACGGACAGCGCGCCTGAAACGCAAAAACCAATCGATCTACCGTCTCAAAACGCGGAGATCACGAGCCAACGAGGAGATCTACATGAACGCGAGAATCGACGCTCTGCGGGCCCGCGCCCTTCGCAGCAGCCGGACTTCCGACCCCGAAGCCGGCGCCCTGAAAGAAGAATCCCTCGCCACTACCGAAGGAGAGCCCGCAGTGATGCGCGAGGCGAAAGCCTTTGCCCACTACTGTCGCCACCGCACCATCGTCATCCATCCGGGAGAGCTGATCGTCGGCTCGCAGTCCTGCCTGGAATACGATCCCGTCGAGATCACCGTACCGCAGATCTTCGGCCGACAATTGTTCGCCTGTCCGTGGGAAGTGTCCGAAGAGGTGGGACGCCTCTTCCGAGAAGGACTGCTCAACGGCGCCGGCAACCACACCACCATGGACTACCAGACCATCTTCGCCGTCGGCTTCGAAGGACTCATCGAGAAAATCGACGAGCGCATGAGCCGCCTGCCGGACGGCGATCCCGACGTCGATGAAAAGCGGCACTTCCTGCAAGCGCTGCAGATCGTCGCTGCCGGCTACGTCGACTTCTGTCGCCGCCACGCCGATTGCGCTCTTGCCCTGGCCCGAGAAGAAGAGGACGAGGAGCGCAGCCGAGAGCTGGAAACCATCGCCGCCCACTGCCACCGGGTTCCCGCCCGGCCGCCCACCAGTTTCCGGGAAGCCTGCCAGGCGATCTGGTTCTGCTTCTTCTTCCTCCCCGACGCCCCTGGCCGCGTCGACCAGTATCTGTACCCTTTTTACCAGCAGGACCTCGACCGCGGCACCATCACACCAAACGATGCCCGCGAGTTGCTGAGTTGCCTGTGGATCCGCTACTTCGAATTCGCCGGCGCCCAGGCCGCCGTCAGCGCCCACCAGCACTTGACCCTGGGCGGCGTACAGCCGGACGGCAGTGACGCCAGCAACGCGCTGACCTACCTCTGCCTGGACGTCACCGAGACGCTGCAACTGCAGCGCCCCCAGGTCGGCCTGCGCTGGAATGCCGACACCCCACCCGAGCTGCTCGAACGAGCCGTGCGCGCCCTGCGCAACCGCTCCGGCAATCCCGACTTCTGCAACGACGAGCAGATCGTGCCCGCCCTCGTCCACGTCGGCGTTGCACCCGAAGACGCCCGCGACTTCTCCCTCTCCGGCTGCCACGAAGTGATCGTCACCGGAAAAGCCCAGATGGGCTCGGTGGAGGGCTTCATCAACATGCCCAAGCTGCTGCGCCTGGCTCTGGGTCTGGAGCCGGAGCTGGGACCGGGCGCCGACCTGGAATCGATCGACACCGAAGAGAAACTCTGGGAAGCGCTCGAAGACGCCATGGAATTCGTCGCCGAGGGAGCCCACCAGGCATCCCTGGCCCGCGACGCCCGGGCGGCCGCCGAGCCGGGCGGCAACCTGGCCGCCTCCCTCGTCGTCAGCGACTGTATCGAAAACGGACGCGGCTACACCCAGGGGGGTGCCCGTTACAACTTCTGCAACTGGGACATCATCGGCATCGCCAACCTGGTCGATTCCCTGGTGGTGATCCGCCGGTTCGTATTCGCCAGCGGCATGTTGAAGATGGTCGAACTGGCCGAGATGATGCGCCGCAACTGGAGCTGCAGCGAGACGCTGCGCCAGCAGGCGGTCAACCGCTATCCGCATTTCGGCAACGACCTGGAGGAGGTGGACGAAATGGCCGTGCGCCTCATCGAGACCTTCTCGGCCATCCTCAAAAAGCGGACGCCATTCCGCGGCGGCGAGTACATCCTGGGCACTACCGCCGGCGGCGAAAACATGCACGTCGAATTCGGCCGCGTCACCGGCGCCACCCCGGACGGCAGGCGGGATGGAGAGCCCCTGGCCGACTCCCTGGGCGCGGCGCAGGGTCGCGACCGCCAGGGTGTCACCGCCCTGCTCAACTCGGTCGCCCGGCTGCCCCATTCCCTCCTGCCGACCGCCACCACCTTGAACGTCAAGCTGGATCCCCATCTGATCGCCGACGAGACCGGCGTCGCCAAAATCGCCGCCCTCATCCGCGGCCATTTTTTGGCCGGCGGCCAGCAGTGCCAGTTCAACCTGGTCGACCGGGAGATGCTTCTGGAGGCGAAACGCAACCCGGAGCAGTACGGTGACCTCATGGTGCGCGTCGCCGGGTACAGCGCCCCGTTCACCTCCCTGTGGGAGGATCTTCAGGACGAAATCATCGCCCGCACAGGACACGCAGTGGCGTAGGCACACCTCGTTCGGCATCCGGGCCTGGAGAGGATGCAGGCGAGAAAATTCCTTATCTTTGGAAAAGAAATAACGGACGGATTCTGCGAATATGCTGAAAGGAAAGGCCATGCGCTCCCACCTTCCCTATCTCTTCCTGGCACTGGGCGTGCTCGCCCTGCTCTTCGCCCTGGCTTCGGGCCTGGTGCGCTTCGGCTGGAATCTCCCCCTGCACGACCAGTCCCTGGTCCTCGTCCACGGAGGCCTGATGATCTGCGGCGTCCTGGGCACTTTCATCAGCCTGGAGCGGGCCATCACCCTGGGCCACCCCTGGGCCTACATCGCTCCTCTGCTGACCGCGATCGGCGGCATCTGGCTGCTGGCAATCCCGACCGCGCCCTGGCCCCCCTTTCTGATGGCTCTGGGAAGCGCCCTGCTGCTCTTCCTCTTCGCCCTCTCCATGCGTCGCGCGCCAGCCCCCTCCATCGCCACCATGGGCCTGGGCGCCCTCTTCTGGCTGGTGGGCAACGCCCTCTGGGTCGCCAATTTCCCCATCGTTGCCGTCGTTCCCTGGTGGCTGGGCTTCCTGCTGCTGATCGTCGCCGGCCACCGCCTGGAGCAGCTCTTTTACATGAGCCGCGGGGCGTATCTCTCCTTCTTCGCCTGCGTCGGCTTCCTGCTCCTCGGCGCTCTGCTCGACACCGTCAGCTTCGCGGCGCAGTGGGGACCAGGCGGACCCGAAATGGACCTCTTCATCGGCGACCGACTGATCGGCCTGGCCATGCTCGGAGTGGCGCTGTGGCTCCTCTTCTACGACATCGCACCGGCGCAGACCGGCGAGACCAGCCTGCCCCGCTACATCGCCTTCTGTCTGGTCTCTGGATACGCCTGGCTGGCCATCGCCGGCACGACCGTCCTGCTCACCGGACAGCTCCTGACCGGCCCGCTCTACGACGCCGTGCTCCACGCCTTCTTCACCGGTTTTGTCGCCGTCGCCCTCTTCGCCTACGCTCTGCACATCCTCGCCCAGGTGCTGGATCGAAAGATCCCTTTCGACCGAATCTTCTATCTGGCCCTGCTCCTGCTCCACCTCGGCCTCTTCCTGCGCGTCGGCGGCGATCTCTCCGGAGCGCGGCCGGGCCAGCAGTGGGGCGGTATGCTCAACGCCGTCGCCATCCTCATCTTCCTGGCCGGCATCGTCCGCGCCAGCCGTCGGTCCAGCCTGGAGATCGAAACGACCGCATCGTAGGATCAGATAAACAGCGGCCCCCAGGACAGATCGTCCGTCGCCGCCGCATCGATCCCCTCCAGGACCATCCTCCTTATCTGCAGCAGTTCCTCCTTACCCTGGGGCACCAGCGTATTGAGCAGCAGGCGAGGAATGTGGTTGCGCAGCCACTGATCGACGAAGAGGGGTGGAATCTCCAGTCGCCGACAGGGCCAGATCATCTTGTCCGCCACCAGCCGTTCCCGATTCAACAGCCCGAAACTCGACACCGGCTGCTCGTTCAGCGCGCTGCGGCTGACCAGCACCAGATGCGCCCCTCCCTTGAGTGCCTCCACGCTCATCACCGCCTCCACCCCGTGCCGATAGTACGCATCCGCCGACGCCCCGCACAGTCTCGGTTCACTCAGGAAGACCCCCGCCGCCGTACGCCGCGAAAAGAGTTTGTACCCCGAATGGAAATCCGGATACTCCTCCACCGCCGTGGCGCACTCCAGGCGCAGAGGCACTCCCGAAACCGCCGCGTCGTACGCCAGCGCGTCCAGCAGCACCCGGTCGGCCAATTCCTCCAGCTCCCCCCGCAAAAAACCCAGGGGCCGCTGCTTGGAACTCCGCCGCCCCAGGACCAGCACCTCCTCCATCCCCACGCTCCTGCGCGCGTGTTCGGCCGCCCGCACCAGATTCAGCAGTTCGTTGGCGAAGTGGTCCCCGTCCATATCCACCGCGGCCAGATAGGCGAGCTCATCCCGCGCGCACAGCCGCGCCATGCCGTGCCGCAGCGCCTGCAGCTTCCCCCCGTTCTCCGCCGCGACCACGAACTGCACTCCGTACTCCCGTGCCAGCCCCTCTGCCACCTCCCGGCCTCGTCCTTCGCCGTCCACGCTCAGGCAGATGCTCTCCGGGTCGTCCACCTGCTGCGCGTACGCGTGGACGTTGTCCTCCAACAGCTCCCGGGCCAGATCGTTGTCCTGCCCTTCCGGAAAATAGACCGGGATGACCACCCCGGTGTGTTGTCGCATCTGCGCTATCGCCCCGGCGAACGAATATCCTTCCTGCATGTATGCTCCTTCTGACTTTCAGTACCCCAAAAAACCCATCGTGCCCGTGTATCGGTTTACTCGACATCCTGGCGATGGGCGAAATGATATAAAGGCACAAATGAGAGACTCGATGCTACCCGGCCGTTCAAGAAGCTAAAATCAAACCCTTTACATATTGGAAATGTCGGTCCTTTGAAAATAGCTTGAATCCGTGTTCAAAAGCGATGGCTGCGATCCAGATGTCATTGGTAGGGATGGATTTTCCAGCCTCCTTCAGACGATTGAGAATATCGGCATAAAATTCGGCCGTATTCTCGGTTACTCCGTACAGACTTACCCTCGGAGCATCCAGGAACTCATCCAACTCTGCCCTGTTTTTGCGCTCCTGGTTTCCCCCTTTAAAGCCGGAAAGCAATTCTCCCAGACTGATCGAAGTGATGGCTATTCCGGAAGCTCTTTGAAGTATGGAAACTACCTGGGGATCCCCTTTGAGAGCGTGGGTGTATATGTTTGTGTCAATCAGTAGACTGCTCATCGCCAGAGTTCCTCATCGATCTGCCTCTCTGTATCGATTTTGCCTTGAATCCCCTCGAATTCCTGCGCGGACCATTGGCCAAACAAGTGATCCATGTCGTGGTGGACGGCGGTAAAGCGTTTTTCTTTTTCGAAACCCAAGCGCTTCTTTAACGTCTCCAAAACGAATTGATTGACGCTTTTGCCCTCTTGTTTGGCGACCTGTCGCAGTTTGTCAGCCAATTGATGATCCAATCCTCGTAGGGTCATATTCTTCATCATTTACCTCTTTGTCTTCGATTCTTATTTCTGATATCACATTGATACCAATATAAGATATCAAAAATTCATGTCAAAAAGATGGAGCAAGCTTTGGTTTTGCCTGGAATTCATGTCAAATTATTTCGGTGAGATTGTGCCGCACACCTGATCAGAATCCACTTATTCGCCTGAGTCTGTGGAGAAAAGCATGTGAAAACATAGTACATATTTCTCTCCGATCCGTCTTATTTACGGAGTATATTTTATGGCTGAAAATATCTCGAGGCCGGAGGGACTTTGAGTTTTGAAATTCGTCGTAGCCTTCTCGATTTACTTCCTTATTGGGGGATCCGGGTGTAATCATCGGGAAACCCCTGTAAATCCTCCAGATGGGGAAGACCAGGAAAATCGCGACATAGGGAATGGATCTCTCACTTTTCCCGATGCCAACCTGGATGCTGCTGTTCGAACTGCGCTGGGCAGGTCGGAGCAAAAACTCACCCAGAGCGACCTGCAATCCCTCGAACAGCTAATGGCCAGAGAGCAAGATATCGTGGATCTGTCGGGCATAGGACGGCTCTCAAATCTTTCCTTTCTGGATGTGGGGAATAACAAAATTCAAGATATCTCCCCGCTCGACTCCCTGTCTCAATTGCGATTCTTGAATCTGGAGAACAACCAGGTCAAAGACCTTTCCACGCTGGCGGCTTTGCCACAGCTGCAAATTCTGATTATCGACGGCAACCAAGTGCAGGATCTATCTCCTTTGCTGGAACTGAGAGAGTTGACCAACCTGGAACTCTCCGGCAACCCCCTGGACGAAGAAAGCTTGAATGGCCACATCCCCCTGCTTATAGAGAAAGGCATCCAGGTGGTCGGGATGCAGCCGGCCGAGGAACAAGTCCCCGAGTTGGAGGGCATTGTATTTCCCGATCCGAACTTAGACAAAGCAATTAGAGAACAGATAGAGAGTGATCTGATTGCACCTGAAGACCTGCTATTAATCCGCACCCTGACTGTTTCGGATAATATCGCCGATTTAAGCGGTGTCGAGAAGCTACAAAACCTGACACATCTTTATATAGAACAAGTGCCTGAAAACATGGACTTATCCCCATTGACAACCCTCACCCAATTGGAAAAACTCTTCCTCAGCGGTGCTCATACATTGGATTTTTCTCCCCTTTCCTCCCTATCCTCTTTGACCTCGCTAGTAATCCTTAGCATTCCCATTAGGTCTCCAAAGAACGATCTCGCATTCCTAACTCATTTGGTCCATTTAAAAGAGTTAACCATGATTGGCAACCACTTCAGTGAAATGCCAGGCCTGGTGGCCTTTTTAATTCCCCTGCCTGAATTGTCATCTCTCAATCTGGGATTCAACGAAATAACAGATATTTCATCGCTCTCCGACCTCAATCAGCTGCGTACACTTAGGCTTCGAGACAATCATATTGAAGATATCTCGGTCCTATCGAGTTTTAGCGGACTGCTCTGGTTAGAGATCAACAATAATGAAATACAGGACCTATCCGTTTTACTCGAACTCCCCAAGTTGAGAATTGCCATCATCGTCAATAATCCTCTCAGTGAGGTCTCTATAAACGTCCATGTTCCAGCCCTGCGATCAAAAGGAGTGAGGCTTGAAAACTGAACGCGTTTGGACTGCGTTGCATAGTCGAGTTCCCCTCACCCTCCTCAAAGTTCGCAGGATGGTCGGAAATGTCTGACCGCATCCCCGCTTAAGAGCAGAAAGAGCATGCCCGAAAAGGACCAGACACTCGTCCGCAGAACACAGGCCGGAGAGCGCAACGCCTTCGGCGATCTGGTGGAGAAATACAGCCCTCTGGTACACGGGCTGATTCTGGAATCTATCCGCCAACCGGATGCGGTGGAGGACCTGGTGCAGGAGGTGTTCTGCAAAGCGTATGAAAAGCTGTCTCACCTGCGCCAGCCGGCCCGGTTTTCGGCCTGGCTGGCGAGCATCGCCGCCAACGAAGCCCAGGACTTCCTCCGCCGCCAGCAGGTCCGCTATCGGACAGAGCGCTCCGGAGCCCTGTCGCTAAACGACCATAGACGACTCCAGGACGAACTCTTCGAGAGCAACGAGATGGCCAGCGCTCTGTGGGAAGCGCTGGATCGGCTTCCCCCGGAATACCGTCGCGCAGTGGTGCTGTACTACCTGGAGAACTGCTCCCTGCGGGATATCGCCCGCTTTCTCGATGTCTCCCTGACTACCGTTAAGTGGCGTCTGAACAGGGCCCAAAAACGTCTGAAGCAGGACCTGCTCATCGCCCACTACCGGGAAGCCGGACGTCAGTCGCGCAATCGGCGAAAGGTGCGGGACAAGATCATGGCCGGCCTGCCGATAGTCCCCTTTTTTCGACAGGAACCCTCTGGACTGTTCCGCTGGGGACGTCGCCTGATGCTGGGACTGGGAGCGACCGGACTGCTCGGCATACTCGGCATCCTGGATTACCAGATCCCCGTACAGGAGGAGATAACGGAAAAGGAAGTGGGCGGCTATCGAGTGCGACGGACGGAAGTAGAACTCCCCAAAATATCGATCTCCTGGGAACCGAGACGCCCCCAGCGCGGAACCCGCATCCGGATCGAAGCCTCCGGTGTAGAATTGGAGGAAGGAATCCAGCGCCCCGAACTCCATTACCTGACCCATCCGCAGTATCCTCTGGACCAGGTGGCCCCTATGGTGCGGGAGGGGGATGTCTGGACAGCCGAGATCGAAATGCCGGGGGACACACCCGTCGTCTGCTTCTACGTATCTCCCGGAGAGGAAGGTCCCCTGGATCTGAGCCACATCGCCTATCTGACCGATAGAAAGCGGCTCCAACGCTACCAGCATTCGATCCCGATTGTCGACGCGGAAGGTCATCCAGTGCAGGACGTCGAATACAATCTGGGGCTGATGGCCGAGCACCAGGGGAGATCGTCCGAAGAAATACTGGTCCATCTGAATCGAGAAGTTTCTCGCTATCCCGAAAACTTCCAGGCACACCTGCGCCGTTGGGTGCATATGTCCAGGAAGGGAAACCACTCGGAAAGAATCAAAGCACGAGTGAAAGCCGAGCAGGAAGCCCTCATCGAGCGCTATCCCGATCGACCAGAGGCCCTGTGGTGGACGGCGCAGATAGCGACCGACCGAAAGGAAGAGCTATATCGCCAGCTGTACCAGCGCTTCCCGGAAAATGAACACGCCGATGAAGCGGCGTACCTGATCGCCCGCGAACGGCGTATCCAGGACGATGCCGATGTGCAGATGGCAGCTCAAGAGGAGTTCATACACCTGTACCCGGAGAGCAGATACCTGGACGAAGTGTATATCGACCGTCTGAGATATCTCGCCAGGGCGGCTCCGGAAAAGGCGGTGGCATTAGCCGATTCACTGATCGAAGGCAGCCTGATCCCACCTTATGATCCCGAGAAAGAGCAGGAACAGCGAATAAACATAACTGTTCTGGGAGGACGTCTACCTGAGGGATATGCCTATAGTCTGCGTTTCGATCTGCTCTCAAAGGAGGGGGAAAAAGGAGACGCACTGGACCTGGCCGAAAGGCTTATCTCTTCCGATCCCAGAGACCCCTATCCATATCTCTATATAGGTCGGAAACTATCTGGCGAAACAGGAAAGTCTCTACTCTACGGAGATTCGCTGAATTATCCTCGAGATTTGTCTCTGGCCATCGAAGTCCTGGAGGCCGGTTTGAAATGGGCGATACCAAAAAACATACTCGAACTGCCCGGTTACGGAGCTTTCCACTCCTTTCCCGATCATGTGCAATCTTCATACCGCCAGTTTTACCTGGATCAGGCATACGTCCTCCGTCAGCGCTTTCTGCAGAGTTTGGCTGAGTGCCGTATAGCCAGAAAGGAGTTTACAGAGGCGGTCCCGGTTTTGGCAGAAGCCGCAGAGTTGGAAAAGAAGATTGAGAGATACCATTGGAATGAAAATCGGATTTCCCCCCTTTTGGGTGAAGCTTTCGAGCATCTGGAAAAATGGGAAGAGGCAGAGAGTGCCTACCTGCAGGCGGTACGCCAGAACTACAGTGATCCAGCAGCGGAAAGTGCGCTAAAGAGAATACACCGGAAGCAGTATGGAGATTTGGGAAATCTCCAGCCTCTACTTCAGAAATGTTATCCTGCAGCCCCGGAATTCGAGTTGACGGATATAGATGGAAGAAAAGTGCGGTCGGCCGATTTCCAGGGGAAAGTCCTGACCCTCTACTACAACTCCAGCGGGAACATCGAACGGCGTTCCGGCTCATTTCCCTCCTACGTAGAAGATCTGAAAAGATGGGAAGAGATATTCCCCAAAGACGACTTTGCCATCTTACATGTGAGTCGATCACCCAAAATCAAACACTCACTCTTCCGTTTGGCTCTAGACAACGATGGTCTGGGCGACAAACTCCGCATAAAAACCAACAGCCTGTTCCTGATCGACCGGATCGGCCGGCTGCGCCTGCGGCGGGAACTCTGGAGATCGGAGACCGGACAGACTCGGGAAGTGGGCCAAAAGATACGGGAACTCCTGGCGGAAGATATCCCTGAAGGTCATTCTACCACCGCGTGGTCCCATTGAGGATTAAAATGAGAAATTGGCTTTTCCTGGTTTCTATATGGACAGTGCTGCACACCGGATGCGACGGCGAATCAGGGGAAAAGCCCCTGGCAGCAGAAAACGATCCCCCTGTTGCCACTGCGGATACATTGACCTTTGCCGACGCGGGGCTGGAGGAAGCGGTGCGGGCTGCTCTGGGGCAACCGGAAGGCCCGTTGACCAGGGAGGATGGCCTGTCGCTGACGCAGCTGGACGCCAGCCAGCGGGGAATCATCGACCTGACCGGAATCGATCAATTGGGAAACCTCACCAGCCTGGTGCTGATGGACAATCAGGTGCAGGAATTGACGTCACTCGCGGAACTGACGCGGCTGCAGTTCCTGAATCTGGCCGGCAACCAGGTGGAAGACATCTCCCTGCTGGCCAATCTGACGCAGCTGAAATACCTGATCCTGGAAAACAACCAGGTGGAAGACATCTCGCCGCTGCTGGGACTGGAGCAGTTGGAAAGTGTGGAACTGTCGGGAAATTCCCTCGACCAGAAATCCAGTGCCCACATAGAGGATCTCAGGGCCAAAGGAATATCGGTGACAATACGCCAGCCGCTGGAAGGGCCCGCCGCCAATGAAGAGAATCCCGCCCCGAGTGGACCGCAAATCCTCTTCAGCTCCAACCGCTCGGGGAATTACGACATTTTCACTATGGGCGCCGATGGAAGCGATGTAGAGCAGCTCACCAGTGACCCCGCGGATGATCGCCAGCCCGCCTGGGCGCCGGACCGTTCGCAGATCGCCTTTGTCAGGGGACACTCCGGATCGGGGGATATCATCATCCTGGATCTCCTGAATCTGACGGAGCGCAGCCTGACCAGCGGCATCGGCGACAACAGAGACCCGGCCTGGGCGCCGGACGGAACGCGCATCGTTTTCTGCCGCAGCACCAGGGATCGTCCCGTAAAGGACCTCCACATCGCGGCTGTGGACGGATCCAGCGTGGAGCGCCTGACCGAATTCCCCAACAGCGTCCAGCAACCCACCTGGGCGCCGGACGGGAAAAAAATCGCCTGTGTTTCGAGGAAAAAGGGCGTATCCTACGAGACCCTTTTCATCTATCACCTGGAAAGCGGGGAGGTGTCCGAGCTGACAGATGCGGGGAATCCGGAAAGAGCTCCAGACTGGTCACCGGATGGCCAGTTTTTGCTTTTTACGGCCGACACCATGCCGGGATCCCGCTACAGTTTTCAGGTCTTCTTGAGGACACTCGATGGGTCCACTCGAAATCAGCTCACCGACGAATACGACACCCACCCGACCTGGTCCCCAGACGGGGAGAGATTCGCCTTCGTCCGCTTTGTATTTTCGGATTCCGGACCGAATTCAGATATCTTCTCGACCGCAATAAACGACTTCTCCCCGATCAACCTCACCCATCATCCTGCGCATGATGCCGACCCGGATTGGTAGGTAGAGTGCCGAGATCGACCATTCACTCATTATGCGAGACTCCGGCACCGCCGGATGGCCCGAAGATCCCGCTTTTGATGGAACAATAGCCGTTGGCGATACCTCGATCCATTACTCCTCGTACTTGTACGACATCCGCTCGATCATCTCGTGATCCGAAGAGCGCGCCAGCTCCCGGGCGTGCTCGGTCACCGGCAGACAGTGGTGCACCTCGGAATTGAGCCGAATGAACCCCTCGGCGTACGCCACGCGCGCCGCCGTCCCAAACGCCCCGTCGCTCGTCTCGATCCGCTTGCGCGCGTACGCCCCGTCGTACCCCTGGCTCTGCAGCGCGTCCAGCGCCGCCAGCTTCTTGTCGATCACATCGGTGATCTCGATGAATACGTCGTTGTAATACCCGCCCGACGCCTCCCACACATTGCGCCGCACCGTGGCCGCACCCGTGCCGAAGAAGAACACCTGGGCCACCCGGTGCGGCGGATTCCGGTCCCCCGGATCGACGCTGGCCGCCAGCTGGATCGCATAGCTGGCGATCTGGCCGGCGATGGCGTGCGGATTGGTGAACGGATCCCGCTCGCGGGGGAAATGAGTGAGCACCACGTCCGGCCGCACCTCGCGCAACAGCCGCGCCACCCGCTTGACGATCTCTTCGTTGATCAGCAGCACCGCGTCGTCGGCCCCCAGAAAGTAGATCTCCTCCACCCCCAGCACCGCGCACGCCACGCGCACCTCCTCCGCCTTGACATCCGAGCGCTCCCGCATCAACTCTCCCAGCTCCTCCCCCTCCGGCACCTCCTCCCGCTTGAACATCTCGTCGCTGATCACCTTGTCGTGCACCCGCGCCCCGTGGGTCAGCACCGCGCACGCCACGCGGTCACCCCGCTCCACGTGGTGGGCCATGGCGCCGCCCGACTGGTCGAAGATATCGGCCGGATGAGCGCCGATCGAAAGCAGACACAGAGACTGATCCATCGTTCCACTCCTTTTCAGAATTTTGACAGAACCACTACCCTTTCAAGCCCTCAAACACCGGCAGCAGCCGATCGATCTCCCGCTCCAATTCACTCCACGCCCCTTCTGCCGCCGCAAACCGCTCCTCCCGACCGATCGTCTCCATGGCGAACGCCGCCATACGCGCCGGCTCCGCCGCAAAGACCGCCACCGCCCCTTTGAGCGTGTGCGCCGTCCGCCGTAGTTCCGGTCCATCCGCCGCATCGATCGCCCCGCGGATCTGCCGCATCAACGCCGGCCCCTCCTCGCAGAGCAGCGCCGCCAGTTCCGCCAGCATCTCCTCACTCCCCCCCATCTGCTTCAGCGCCTGTTCCCGATCGAAAACCGACTCCAGCGAAACCCCGTCTTCAACGCCTGACTCGGCATCTCGGAGAGGAGCTGAGTCGCCGCCGGGCCGTTCCTCGACCGACTCACCCTCCACCCTCCCGCCTCCCACCCGCGCCGGCACCGCCTCCACCACCGCGTACAGCCCCTCCGGATCGATCGGCTTGGCCAGATACTCGTCCATGCCCGCCTCCAGACAGCGCTCCCGGTCCCCTTTCATGACGTGGGCGGTCATCGCGATAATCGGCAGATGCTCCCCCGTCTCCCGCTCCAGCTCGCGAATGGCAGCCGTCGCCTCAAAACCGTCCATCTCCGGCATCTGCACGTCCATCAGCACCAGATCGAACGTCTCCCGCTCCAGCGCCGCCAGTGCCGCGCGCCCGTTCTCCGCCACCTCGACCACGTGACCGCGCCGCTCGAGCAAATTGACCGCCACCTTCTGATTGATCAGGCCATCCTCGGCCAGCAGCACGTGCCGCGGCGTTACCTCCGCCACCGGCGGCTCCGTCCTTTTCCCGGCAATAAGGACATCACCACCCGCGCCCAGCAGTTCGGAAATAGCGTCCAGAAGATCCGAAGACTTGATCGGTTTGGCCAGAACGCGGCCGATCCCCAGCTGTTCGGCCTCCACCTCCGCACCACTCCAACCGGCCGACGACAGCAGCATCAGGTCGATCGGCTGAAAGATCGGATTTTCGCGGATGGCGCGCGCCAGTTCCACCCCGTCCATCTCCGGCATCATTCCGTCGAGCAGCGCCAGTCGATACGGCTGGTCGGCGGCGACCTTCTCCTCCATCTCCTGCAGCGCCGCCCGCCCCCCGTCGACCGCAGTCGGCTCTGCCCCCCAGCCGGCCAGCATCTCCTCGAGCATGCGGCGGTTGACCGGATGGTCGTCCACAATCAGAACCGGCAACGACGCCAGCGGCACCGGCTCCCGCAGCTCCGTCGCCCGCGCTTCCCGATCCACGCCGAAGACAGCCGTGAAGTAGAACGTGCTGCCCTTACCCGACTCGCTCTCCACCCGGATCTCTCCCCCCATCAACCCGACCAGCTGCCTGGAGATGGTCAGCCCCAGACCCGTGCCCCCGAAGCGGCGCGAGGTGGAGCTGTCCACCTGGCTGAATAGATCGAAGATGGACGCCTGCTTCTCCTCCGGAATGCCGACACCGGTGTCGCGCACGGCAAAGCGCAGCCGCACCCGATCCTCCCCTCCCTCCTCCTGCACCACAGCGACCGATATCTCCCCCGTCTCGGTGAATTTGATGCCGTTGCCCACCAGGTTGACGACAATCTGGCGCAGTCGCCCGGGGTCTCCGGTCAGCCGTTCGGGAATTTCGGACGAGATGTGATAGACCAGCTCCAATCCCTTCTGCGACGCCGGCGACGCCAGGGTTTTCAGCGTGTCGCCCAGCGCGTCGCGCAGCCCGAAGCCGATACTCTCCAACTCCAGTCGACCCGCCTCTATCTTGGAAAAATCGAGGATGTCGTTGAGCAGCACGAGCAGGGAGTCGGCCGACTCCCTGACCATCTCCAGATACTCCCGCTGCTGGGATGAGAGCTGCGTGTGGCTCAGTAGTTCGGCCATGCCGATGACCCCGTTCATCGGCGTGCGGATCTCGTGACTCATATTGGCCAGGAACTCGCTCTTGGCGTAGTTCGCCTGTTCGGCCAGCTCTTTGGCGGCGCGCAGTTCCTCCCGCGACCCCTCCAGCTCCGTTGCGCTCCGCCTGAGCGCCTCGAGCGCCTCGTGCTCGGAGCGGGCCGTCCTCTCCAGCAGCGCGTTCTTCTCCTCCAGTTCCTCCTGCGAACGCCGCCGTTCACTGTCGATCCGGACCAGCGACGAGGCGTTCCACCAGATCAGCAGATTGAACGCCAGCACGCTCAGCAGCGTAAACAGCGACAGCCCGAACTCGATTCCGTAGAGCCCCTCCCCCTGCAGCCGCACCCAGTCCAGCAGCAGCGGCACGGCAAAGGCGGCCGGCAACAAGCGTCGCGCCATCTTCCCACCGGCCGTGCGACTGACGATGGTCGCCGCCGGCTCGCACCCCGGCCGCACGCTGAGCAGCCCGATACACAGGATGATGAATTCCGGGGCCGCATCCTGGGCCAGCGGCAGAAAGGGGGGGACACCGTGCAATAAAAGGATGTTGTTCAGATAACTGCTCAACGACAGCAGTGAGGCGATTGTGGCCGCCAGCGTGCACACCTGCGCCAGCCAGCAGCTCCGCCCGATCTTCACATCCAGCGACGCCAGCGCCAAACCGACCAGCAGGAAGTTGGCCGCCGTGTTGGGAGACATCCGGTTGCCCCCCAACCTGGTGTAGAAGAACAGCTCGTCGATACCGTGTTCCCAACCGGCCTGGTAGCCGATCAGCTTGATCAGCGCCAGCAGCGCCACCCCCGCACCCAGCGCCATACCCGGTACGCGACGCCAAACGCTCCCCTGCTCGGGCACCAGCAGCGTCAGACCCAGACCGGCCAGCAAAAACTCGACCGCAACCAGCGGGTTCATCGGCACTCGGCCGAAGAGCAGGCTTTTGAGCTGCGGGTTGCTGAGCTGCCAGCCGCTCAGAACTAGCAGTCCGACGAGCGCCACTGCCAGACCCGCCAGGCCCGCCAGCCAGCGCAGCAGCCGCACCAGACGCGGGTCGGAGTAGGGCATCATCTCGAACTTCTCATGGAAAGAGTCCGCGCAGCAGCTTCGCCTGGGTGACCCGATCGATCCCCTCGATCAGGGCGGCGGTGCGCATATCGACCCGCTGCGTTTCGGCCCGCTGCAGCGTCCGCTGGAAGGCGTCTGTCACAATCCGATGCAGCCGCTGGTTGATCTCCTCCAACGACCACATCAAGTTCTGCGTATCCTGCACCCATTCGAAATACGAAACCGTCACCCCGCCGGCATTGGCCAGGATGTCCGGCAGCAGAAAGATCCCTTTCTCCTCCAGAATCTCGTCCGCCTCCAGATTGGTCGGTCCGTTCGCCCCCTCGGCCAGCATCCGGCACTGGAGCCGCCCGGCGTTCTCCGCAGTGATCTGGTTCTGCATCGCCGCCGGCGCCAGCACGTCGCAGGGCAGCTCCAGCAGTTCCTTGTTGCTGATCTCCTGCCCCTCTGGATACCCTTTCAAAAAGCGATTGGCGGCCACGTATTCCAACACTCTGTCTATATCCAGCCCCTTCTCGTTGTAGATTCCAGTGGTCACGTCGCTGACCGCCACCACCTTGACCCCGTCCTCGACCAGGAAACGGGCGGTGTTGCTCCCCACGTTGCCAAACCCCTGCACCACCGCCGTACTCCCTTCCAACTCCATTCCCATATGTCGAGCCGCCGCCTCGATCAGATACACCAGACCGCGGCCGGTCGCCTCCTTGCGCCCTAGCGAGCCGCCCAGCACCACCGGCTTCCCCGTCACCACCGCCGGCACCGTATAGCCGACCTGCTGGCTGTAGGTGTCCATGATCCAGGCCATCACCTGCTCGTCGGTCCCCATATCGGGCGCCGGGATATCCTTTTCCGGACCGATCGTGTCGATGATCTCCGAGGTGTATCTCCTCGTCAGCCGCTGCAGCTCCCGCCGCGAAAAATCGGTCGGATCGATCCGCACCCCTCCTTTCGCCCCCCCGAACGGCAGCTGCATGAGCGCGCACTTCCAGGTCATCCACATCGCCAGCGCCGATACCTCTCCCAGCCCCACATCCTCGTGATAGCGGATTCCCCCCTTGGTCGGCCCCATCGTCAGCACGTGCTGCACCCGGTACCCGAAGACCGTCTCCACCACCTCCTCCTCGTCCCGCCGAAAGGGGAAGCTCACCACCTGGGTCCGCTGCGGAAAGAGCAGTCGCTGGCGCACATTGTCGTCCAGATCGAAGATGTGCGCCGCCTTCAGGAACTGCTGCTGCGCCAGCCGGAACATCGGCGAGTCCCACTCCTCCCGCCGCGCCCGGCACAGCTCGATGGCGTAGTGGATCGACCGCGCCAGCACCGTGCTGTTGACCTGCGTCTTGACCAGAAAATCCTGGGCCCCCGCCTCGACCGCACGCGTCGCCAGCCCCATGTCGTCCAGACCGGTGAGGATGATGATCGGGATATCGGTCACCTGCGCCCGCACGCGTATAAAGGTTTCCAGCTCCTGGCTGTCGGGCAACACCAGATCCAGCAGCACCACGTCGATCCCACCCTGCGCCAGCCGCTCCAGACCGCTGGCCAGTCTATCGACCGTCTCCAGCTCGAAGACCGGGCTGCGCACCTCGGCCAGCAGATTCTGCAGCAGCCGGGCATGAATCGGATTGTCCTCGACCAGCAGGACGGAAATGCGATGATCGGACATGAATCTTTACTCACTTGAAAGGGGGAAAATTCGGACTCAATCCCAAATATGGCTCTTACCGCTACCAGACACAACCGGCTTTATCTCCCGCAGCCCTTCCGGTTGACATCGACGCCGCCATTGGTTACTTCATTCACCGTCTCACTCAACCACCGACTCTTATCGCGAGGTTAATCCTGCCCTCGAAAGACCCGTCCCCTTCCAGGCGCATAGGCACTCTCTCCGAAAAATCCCTGCACGCCGACCTCAAGCACTGGTACGCCGCCCCGGACGACCGGATCGAAACCGAAGTCGACGGCTTCGTCATCGACCTGGTCCGCGATGCAGAGCTGATCGAGATCCAGACCCGCAACCTGGGCAGCATGAAGCGCAAGCTCGCCCTCCTCCTCGACGCCCACCCCGTCCGCCTGGTCCACCCGATCGCCGCAGAAAAATGGATCGTCCGCCAGACCGCCGACGGGGAGGAAATCGGCCGGCGTCGATCCCCCAAGCGGGGCCGCTTCTTCGACTTCTTCGCCGAACTCGTCCGCATCCCCCACCTCCTCCCCCACACCAACCTCACCCTCGAAGCCCTGCTCACCCGCGAGGAGGAGATTCGCCGCGACGACGGCAAGGGGAGCTGGCGCCGCAAAGGCTGGAGCATCCACGACCGTCGCCTCCTCGAAGTCACCGAGCGCCGCACCTTCTCCACCGTCGCCGACTATCTCGCCCTCCTGCCGACCGGCCTCCCCTCTCCCTTCACCACCCGCGACCTGGCCACCTCTGCCAAAATCCCCCTCCGTCTGGCCCAGCGCGCCGCCTACACCCTGCGCCAGCTGAACGGCCTGACCATCGTCGGCAAGCAGGCCAACGCTCTCCTCTACGAAATCGTCGATCTGTCCTGACGGTAGTCCGGAGCAGCTCTGAACGGAGTGCAGAATCGTTCGAACGACCGTCGAATTGGGCGATCTATTCCTCAGCAGACAGCGAACGCCCCCAACCTCAATCACAGTCGCCTCCTTTGACAGCAATCTCCCCCCTGCTTAGCATTATCACCCACCTATGCCACCCTCCGAACCCTCTCGCAAACGCCCCGGACACATCTTCTACGGCTGGTATATCGTCGCCGGCGGCTTCTGCATTCAGCTGCTCAACGGCGGCCTCCTCTTCCACGCCTTCAGCGCCTACATCCTCCCCCTGCAGGCCGAGTTCGGCTGGAGCCGGGCCTCCCTCTCCGGCGCCTATTCGATGGCCCGCGCCGAAAGCGGCATCCTCGGCCCGTTCCAGGGCTGGCTCATCGATCGCTACGGGCCGCGCGCCAGCATGGTCGTCGGCAATCTCCTCTTCGGCCTGGGGTTCATCCTCTTCAGCCGGATGGATTCCCTGCTCACCTTCTACCTGTCGTTCGCCCTCATCGCCCTCGGCTCCAGCCTGGGCGGCTTCATGCCGCTTGCCACCACCGTCACCAACTGGTTCGTCCGCCGCCGTGCCACCGCCCTGGGCCGCACCCTGGTCGGCATGGGCGTCGGCGGCCTGTTCATCCCGGCCATCGCCTGGAGCCTGTCGACCTACGGCTGGCGCACCACCTCCTTCACTTCCGGCCTGCTCGTCCTCGCCGTCGCCCTGCCCATCTCGCTGCTGATGCGCCACAAGCCCGAGCAGTACGGCTACCTCCCCGACGGCGACCCACCGGAAGACGAACCGGATGCAACCGATCCCGACAAACGCCGACCCCGCAGACCGACCGATCCCGGCTTCACCGCCCGCCAGGCCCTGCGCACCCCCACCTTCTGGTTCCTCTCCGTCGGCCACGCCGCCGCCCTCCTGGTCGTCGGTGCCGTTCTCGTCCACCAGATACCCCACATGGTCACGCAGGTCGGCCTCTCCCAGGAAGAGGCCGCCGCCTACGTCGCCCTCCTCGTCACCGTCAACATCGCCGCCCAGCTCCTCGGCGGCTACCTGGGGGACCGCATCGACAAGCGTCTGACCATGTTCGCCTGCATGTGGATGCACGCTATCTCCCTGTTCATCTTCGCCTTTGCCACCACCCGCCTCGAAGTCATCGCCTTCGCCGTGCTCCACGGCGCCGCCTGGGGCACCCGCGGCCTCCTCATCAACGCCATCCGCGCCGACTACTTCGGCCGCGCCGCCTACGCCAGCATTACCGGCTTCAACTCCCTGATCGTCATGATCGGCATGACCGGCGGCCCCCTCTTCTCCGGCTTCCTCTATGACCTGGCCGGCGACTACCAGTTCGCCTTCCTCGTCCTGGCCGCCCTCTCCGCCCTCGGCTCCGCCGCCATCTTCCTGGCCCGCAAACC
>Ga0233431_1001130_pt1 | contig 48468 bp, 32 predicted proteins | sample SI_118_April2016_FD_179867 | JGI IMG/M metagenome (GOLD analysis project Ga0233431, IMG submission 179867) | Seawater microbial communities from Saanich Inlet, British Columbia, Canada - SI_118_April2016_200_MG | ecosystem: Environmental > Aquatic > Marine > Inlet | place: Canada: British...
TGCTGAGTTTCGAGTTGGAAGGGGATGTGGCGGCGGCGGATCGTCTGTTGGAGAGGTTGGAGCTGGCGACGTCGGCACCGAGTTTGGGGGGGGTGGAGTCGCTGGTGACGCGGCCGGTGAATACGTCGCATCGGGGGCTGTCGCGGGAGGAGCGGGAGGGGGTGGGGATTGCGGATACGCTGATTCGGGTGGCGGTGGGGATTGAGGGGGCGGAAGATTTGTGTGCGGATTTTGGGAGGGCTTTGGGCGGTCGAGACGGTTGATCTGGATGTGTGGTCGCCGGACGCCCCTCCACGGAGCCAATGGGTCGCCTGTCGAACCGTCTGTGCTTAAGACAATCGCTGAGTGGCCGGCCTACCCTGCGGGTAGGCTGTACGGCCACCTGAAGGGGAAAGTGATGGAGTGCGCTATGGCTATGGACAAAACGGCTCCAGAATTGGCTCCGCTCCGGGACATCCGGCGACCACTCAGCGGATAAACTGGAGGGAAGAAGGGGTACTGGAAATCTCGAAGCTGGGATTTATTGGAGGAAAGACAAATGGCGCGGAAATTGAGGATCGGGATGTTGAAGGGGATGCCGGGGAAGTGGGATTTGGAGGGGAACTGGGAGATGTTTATCGAGCAATTTCGGAAGCATCGGGGGGAGGAGATCAATGTCTTTATTACGCCGGAGTGTTTTTTGGACGGGTATGCGGTGACGGAGGAGAACTGGACGGCGCGGCGGTTCGGGAGGGTGGCGCAGGAGGTGGAGGGGAGTGCGTATATTCGCAAGGTGCGGCAGATGGCGCGGCGGGCGGGGACGGCGATCGTCTTCGGGTTCAGCGAGGTTCTGGAGGGACACTTTTATAACTGCGCGCTGCTGGTGGGGGGGGATGGCAGTATTGTCGGCAAGTATCACAAGACCCACCTGCAGAATCACGATCACCGGTTTTCGCCGGGGCGGGATCTGCCGGTGTTCGAGATGGAATGGGGCAAGGCGGGGATGGTGATTTGCGCGGACAGGCGCTGGCCGGAGTCGATTCGGACGCTGCGGCTGAAGGGGGCGGAGATCTGCCTGATGCCGACCTACGGGATGCACCATCTGGACAACGAGTGGTGGATGCGCACCCGGTCTTACGAGAACCAGATGTTCGTCTGCTTCACCCACCCGCAGGTGGCGCTGATCACCGATCCGAGGGGGCAGGTGGCGGCCAAGTTGGAGTCGAACCTGCCGGATGTGCTGGTCCACGAGGTAGATCTGGAGGAGGCGCGGGACGACAACCATTTGATCGATCGGCGGCCGGAGCTGTACGGAGTGCTGGCCGAAGTGGAGCATCCGTCGCGTCAAGCGGAGTATGAACCGCCGAAGGCAAAAAAAAGGGGAAAATCGAAAAAAAAGAAGAGATAGATGATGCGGGGGAGGGGATTTGAATCGGGGGTGCAAAAGAAAAAAATGAGTATTGAACAAATTTCAGGTCATTTATTTCCTATATCACACATAATCAAATATTTATGAATTAAAATACTCTTTTCTTAGTTACATAATATTGAATAGTTAATTTTGTCGTCGTCCGCATAATAATAAAAACCGGCCCTACCTGCAACTTTATCTCAACCTTTTCCAGGGGGTGCCGATGGATAAATGTGGGCTGGACATCCAGAGACGAAAAACGGCTTTGGATGTTCACAATTCCTCCTGTTTCCTCCTTGGGGCAACCCTCACCAGGTATCTCGGAATGCCTGGTGGGGGTTTTTTTATTTGCGCCGTGCGCGGTTGTGGGCGAGAGGGAAATTTTACCATATTGACAGGTGTCCACATTCGCCAACAGGGGGGCCGAGATGAATCACCGATGTCTTTTTCTGGACCTGCGCGAAGTGACGCGTATGGAGCGACTCCACAGGCGGGTGCACCAGGCGAGGCGGCACCCGGAGAACCCGATTCTCAAAGGGGAGAATCCCTGGGAGAAAGTGGCCTCGCTCTACGGCACGGTAATTTTCGATCCGCGGGAAGAGATCTTCCGGATGTGGTATCTGACCGGACCGTACAGCGACGGTTTTGTGCAGGTGCGGGGGAGAAAGGCGCTGGGGAATATCACCCTGCTGGGATACGCGACTTCGCGGGACGGGGTGCACTGGGAGAAGCCGATGCTGGGGCAGGTCGACGTGGATGGGTCGAAGGAGAACAATCTGATCGATGTGGGGAGGACTAATTGCGAGGGATTTGCCCTGCTCTACGACGAGGTCGATCCGGATCCGCAGCGACGGTACAAGGGGTTTTACTGGGAGCACGGGGGGATTGATACTTTTATCACCTGGGAAGACGGTCGTCTGCTGTGGGGGGAAGGAGAGGGGGATGGGATGTGGATGTCGTTCTCTGCGGACGGGATTCACTGGACGAACTGTAAAGAGAATCCGGTGATTCCGCTGGGCAGCGATACGACGCAGTCGCTGGTGTGGGACGAGAAATGGGAGAAATACGTAGTCTTCGGGCGAATGGGAGCCGGCGGTCGGCGCGTGGGGCGGGCGGAGAGCGAGGACGCGGTCCACTTCGGCGAGCCGAAACTGGTTTTTGCGCCGGACGAGGTGGACGAGGAGGGGACACAGTTCTACGGGATGCCGATCGATATCTACGAGGGACTGTATCTGGGGATGGTGTGGGACTATCGGGAAGGGGTGGATGGGGCTATAGACACCTCGTTGGCGGTCAGCAGGGACGGGATCGATTGGGAGCGGGTGGTGGATCGGCAGACCTTTCTGTCGCTGGGAGAAGAGGGGTCGTGGGAGGACGGAATGGCGCGGATTACCCAGAACTTTATCGTCGTCGGGGATGAGATTTATCTGTATTACGGCGGGGTCCAGGGGCCGCACACCGGGAAGAAGTTCAAGAGCGTGGAGCGGCGGACGCAGCCGATGTTGGGGCTGGCGACGATCCGCAGGGACGGGTTTGTGTCGGTTGAGGCGGGGGCCGAAGAGGGGGTGCTGCTGACCAAGCCGATGGAAATGGGCGGCGAGGAACTCCATGTCAATGCCGATTCCAGGGGAGAGTTGATCGTCGAAGTAACGGACGAAGAAGGGGTGACTCTGGAAGGATACACGTCGCATTCACTGGCGGAGGATCGGACGGATGTCGTAGTAGGTTTCGACCGTCCTTTAGGGGGATTGGCCGGACAGACGATGCGGCTGCGGTTCAGGATGAGAGAGGCGAATTTGTACAGCTACTGGTTTATCTGAGGTTTGTCAGAGGATTTTTTTGGGGGTCAAAAACGGAAGGGAAGGAGATTATCGTGCAGAATAGTGACGCTGGATCTGTGAAGGTCGGCATTCTCACCTGTCATCCGACGACCGGCCACATACGTCCGGCCTGGGCGCCGGTCATCGGACCGAGGGAGGGGCAGCCGCGGCGCACCGATATGGTGATGAGCCACGTCTGGGATGGGGAGCCGGGGCAGGCGGAGGCGTTTGTCGCCGAATACGGCGGAGAGGCGGTGGCGGATTATCGGGAGATGATCGGGCAGGTGGACGGGGTCATTCTCGGAGATCATCATCAGATTTTTGACTTTAAGCATCTGGTGCGACCGTTTTTGGAGGCCGGGGTGCCGATTTTCGTCAACCGTCCGTTCGCCTTCTGTATGGCGGACGCGCGGGAGATCGTCGAACTGGCCAGAGAGCACGAGACACCGCTGATGTGCGGGTCTTCGTTCGAATACGTCAAGGAGGTGGGGGTGATCCGACGGCAGTTGGAAGCGGCCGGGCGGATTCGCGGCTATTTGGTGGACAACGCCGCCGGGGAGTACGCCTGGCACGGGATTCACGGGCTGTGGATGGCACTGGCCTGCGTGGGGGGAGGTGTGCGACGAGTGGCCCACCTGTGCGCCGACAGCGACCCGAACGGGGTGGGCGCGATCGTGTTGGAGCACGAGGGCAGGGATGGAGGGTCGCCCTTCCACGGCTGTATTCAGCCTACCGGGAACCAGGGGTGGGTCAGGGTCTACGGCGAGAAGGGGAAGATCGAGCAGGCGCTGGCGCCCGAAGGGTCGCAGTGGGACCGGGACACGTATCTGTGGCTGCCGATGCTACTGCGGATGCAGGAGATGTTCCAGCACGGCCGGATGCCGGAGACGTATGAGCAAATTCTCGAGAAGGTGCAGATCTTTCTGGCGGGTTTCAAGTCGCATATCGCCTGCGGCGGAGCGCCGGTCGCCCTCGGCGAGATTGGGGATTGGGTGGCGCCGAATATCGTCGAGCCGCGTTTTGAGGTGGCGGCTTCGGGGTAGATTCGGAGTCTATACTATACGGCGATGTCGAATTGTTTCGAGAATGCCTTGATGTTGAGGTGTATCTGAAAGGGATCGGATTTCGATTTGAAACAGAAGGTCCGCCGGATTATTCGGCGGACCTTCTGTTTTGGGATGATTTTTTTGCGGAGGGTGTGCCGACGGTCAACTACTCCCCTCGGCGATCTCCTTCCGGGAACCAGACGGCAGAAAGAGAGCCAGCGCTGCCGTTGGTATCGGCAGCAGGGCGACGTACTTCAGGGTTTCGGCCATGCCTATATGATCGGCGGCGTAGCCGACCAGCGGCAGGCTCAGGCCGGCGATGCCCCAGCTAAAGCCGAGAGGAAGGCTGGAAGCGAGGGCTGCGTTTTCGGGGAACATTTTCTGGGCGACGGCGACCAGGACCGAGTTGGAGGAGAGGATCAGGGCGCCGCCGAGTCCGAGGAAAAGCAGCCCGAGCCAACCGTCGAAAATGAGGTAGGCGTAGAGCGCGGGGCTGGCCAGCAGGATAGATCCCCAGACCAACGGTCGGGAGTTGACGCGGTCGGCCAGATATCCGGCGACCAGGGTGCCGACCACGCCGGAGGTCTGGTAAATACTCATAGGGATGCTGCCCGCCTCTCTGGCGGTCAGGCCGCGCTCCTGGCCGAGGACGGCCAGGAAGGTGCCGAAGGCCAGCGAGGTGACGGTGCGCAGGATGACGACCAGGATGATGATGCTCAGAGGTCCCGCGTGTTTGGCCAGGGCGCTCCAGGTGGCGGCCAGATCTTGCGTCTGGACGCGCGGGTTGTCGAGAGGCAAGAGGCGGACGACTATCAGGGCGAGGATCAGGCCGGGGATGGTCACGATGGGGAGCATCTCCAGGCCAAAGCGGTCGGCGTAGGCGGTGATCCACAGGGGGGTGACCCCCAGGGCCATGGTGCCGCCGAAGATGAAGAGAGCCAGGCCGAAGGAGCGGCGGTTGCCGCTCAGGTCGCCGGCCAGGGAGAAGCTCTGCGGATGAAAGGCGGAGACGCCGATGCCGCAGAGACCAAGGACCAGCACGACTATCCAGTAGGAAGGGGCGACGCCGAGGAGAGGGCCGAAGATGGCGGCCATAGCGATTCCGGCGATCAGCAGATAGCGGCGGCGCATGCGGTCGGCCCACAGGCCCATCAGCGGCTGACTCAGGCTGGCCAGGGACATGACGGTGCCGAGGACACCGGCAGAGGCGTTGGTGAGGCCCAGTTTGAGGATGACCAGGGGCAGAACTGGGGCCAGCATAGTGGCGTAGGTGTCGGTTGTGAAGTGGGACAGGGTCAGGAGGAAGAGGCGGAGTTTTTGCATGGATAGATAGCGAATAGTCCAGGTATAGATGGGGGGGAATCCTACAAGCGAGCTACAAAGAGGATATCTTAGAGCTATTTTCCCTGACTGTCCAGGCGACGGCAGAGACGCCAGGCGCAGAGAGTGCCGCCGGTGGCCAGACAGGCGCCGGTGAGGAAGGGGATGGCGGGGTTGATCTCGATCAGGTAGCCGCCGACGATGCTGCCGGTGACCATGGCGGCGCTCCAGACCATGTGGCCCAGGCCGACCAGGCGGTTCTTTTCTTCGGGATCTGCGACGTCGTTGATCAGCTTGGGGACCAGGGTGGAGACGGCCCAGGCAGTGCCGGTCAGGCTGGTGCCGAAGATGAAGAGGGAGGTCAGGGATTCCCAGAACATAGCCAGGCCCAGGGCGCTCAGGGCGATACCGAGAGCGGAGACGATCAGCGGCCAGAAGCGGCCGTAGCGGTCGCACAGGAGGCCGGTGAGCAACTGGCAGCAGGCGGCCACGGCGAGGGAGACCGAGTGATAGAAAAAGGGCATCGAATCACTGTGGCTGACCCGGTAGATGAGCAGCGGCATCAGCAAAGTGGCCATCCCCCAGAAGGAGGTGATCATGTAGCGCAGGCCGATCAGCAGATGGACGTCGCGCCGGCGCAGCAGCGGGAGGTACGCCGACCAGAGGGCGAATGGGGTATCCGAACTGACCGGAGTGCGCCGCTCGCCGCCCGGCATCAAGAGAATGGCCAGAAAAAAGACGGCGACCAGGCCGAAGCTCATGAAAGTGCCGATGGCGGGGAAACTCCACTCGGTCTTGAGGATGCCGAAGACCAGGCCGCCTACGGCGCCGCCGGCGGTATTGCTGAGGAAGTAGAGGGCGCCGCCCAGACCGAGACGGCGAGCGGCGACGCCGGTGATCAGGTAGCTTTGGCCAGCGGTGGACCAGGGACCGGTGGCCATACCCATGCCGAAGATCAGCAGGGTGAGCAGCAGCGGGTCGGCGACGTGGAAAACCAAGCCGGTGAGCATGTAGCCGCCGAGGCCGAGGAGGAGCGTGATCTTGAGCCCGAGCAGGTCGCTGAGACGGCCGCTGACCACGGCAAAAATGCCGCCCAGGACCAGCATCAGGCCGCGCAAATACCCGGTGAACCAGGGCAGCCGCTCCAGGTCGGTTTCCACGTAGACGGGAAAGATGGCCGAGAACGGGGTGATGAAGAAGCTGTTGAGGAAGTAGACGAGGCAGAGGGCCACAAAGGTGCGACCGAGCAGGCCGGAACCCTCTGCCTCGGAATGTCGTTCTTCAGTCAATGATGCCTGTTTTCATTGGCGGACAAGCTACATATAGCTGGCGGACCAGCTACTTCTTGCTGGCGGCAACGGGATTCTTCAGCACGCCGATTTCGGATATCTCGACTTCCACCTTGTCGCCCGGCTTCATAAAGGTGCCGGTGGTGGCGCCGACGCCGGAGATGGTGCCGGTGCTGATCAGGTCGCCCGGTTCCAGGGTGATGATCGCCGAGATGTACTCGATGATTTTATTGACCGGATAGAGCATCTGGCGGGTGAAGTTGTGCTGTTTGCGCTCGCCGTTGACGTAGGTGCTGATCTCCAGCTTCTGGGGATCGGGGATCTGATCGCGGGTGACGATCCAGGGGCCGTGGGGGGCAAAGGTGTCGAGCCACTTGCCGTTGAGCCAGTCGAACCACTGATCGCGCGGCCGGCTCTCGGTGCGCTTTTTGATCAGCAGCTTGCGCTCGGAGATGTCGTTCATGACGGTGTAGCCGGCGACGTAGCGGAGGGCATCTTTCGCTTTGACTCCCTTGGCTTTGCGACCGATGACCACGGCCAGTTCCCCTTCCCAGTCGACCGATCGGGCGATCGGAGGGATGAGGATTTTGGCGCCGGGGGCTATGACGGTGGTCGACGGCGGTTTCATGAAGACGCGCGGGGTCTGCTTGTCCTGGATCTGCAGCTTGGTGCCCCCGCCCTCTTCGATGTGGTCCTGGAAGTTGCCGGCCAGGCAGAGGACTTTGTGCGGCCGGGGCACCGGGGCCTGGAGTCTGATCTTGCCGATGGGAAAGGTGGTCTTGTTGTCGGGTTTGGCTTTCTCGCCGAGCTTCTTTGTGGCCGCTCTGGCCGCTTTTTTCGCCGCGGCGATCCCCTTGCCTCCGGCCGTGAGCAGGGTGAGCATGTCGGTGAAAAAGGGGTGCGCCGCGCGTTTTTCGCTGCGCGCCAGGCTGCGGTCGGCTCTGGCCAGATCGACGACGATCCGGTCATCGGCGATCACCGCGCCGACGAATTCTTTTTTGCCGATGGCGTAAGTCACCAGCTTCATCTATTTCCTCCCGAAGTGGGGTGATCGATCCTCCCGATCGGCTGCGATTGGCCCGAAGGAGGATCTGAGCTTATATTTCGATCGCTTAAAAACATATTAACAGGACACATAAAGGCCATGGCCACCGACTATTTTGCCCACGAAACCGCCTGCATCGACCAACCCTGCGAGATCGGTGAGGGTTCCCGAATATGGCACTTTTCACACATCATGTCCGGGGCCACGATCGGAGCCGACTGCAACATCGGCCAGAATGTGTACGTCGACCTGGGTGCGGTGATCGGGGATGGATGCAAATTACAGAACAACGTCTCTATCTACAAGGGGGTGATCCTGGAAGAGGGGGTGTTCTGCGGTCCTTCCATGGTCTTCACCAACGTCATCAATCCCCGCGCCTTTATCGAGCGCAAACACGAATTCCGCACGACTCTGATCAAAAAGGGATCCACGCTGGGAGCCAACTCGACCATCCTCTGCGGCGTCACCATCGGCGAGTACGCCCTGATCGGGGCGGGCGCGGTGATCACCCGCGACGTGCCCGCCTACGCCCTGATGCTGGGCGTGCCGGCGCAGCGGGCCGGCTGGGTCTGCCGCTGTGGTGTGGCGCTGCCGAACGCCTCCTCACCGGTCTGTCCGGAGTGCGGCGAACGGTACCGGCGCGACGAGGATGGTTTGCTTCAGCCTCTCTCCTGAAAAATTCCTTTGTTCCGGGTTGCTAATTCACTCATTCAGCCTATATCGGAGAATCCCGAAAGCGAACGATATCTCCGTTTGCCCCCGATTGTTCACTCAATCCTCAGCACTCTTCTGCGTAAGCTTCGTCTCCCACTTCCCGCTGCAGGCGGTGTAGCTCTTCCTTCAACTCGGCGACGACGTCGGCGTACTCCGGATCGGCGTACACGTTGTTGAGCTCCTGCGGATCTTTCTCCAGATCGAACAGCTCCCATTCCGGCTCGCGCGTGTCGTCGATGGCGCCGGGCTGTCCCAAGGCATCTGCGTAGTAGTAGATCAGCTTGTGACGCAGAGTGCGGACGCCGTAGTGGGCGTACACGTTGTGGTGCGCCAGGTGCATCCAATAGCGGTAGTAGAGGCTGGTCTGCCAGTCGTCCGGCCTGCTGCCCTGGAGTAGGGAACGGAAGCTGGCGCCCTGGAAGCTCTCGGGCTGGTCGATGTCGGCGTAGTCGAGGAAGGTGGGGGCGAAGTCGACGTTGAGGATGATGTCCTGATTGATGCTGCCGGGACTGATTTCGTGCGGATAGCGGATGACGAACGGCATGCGCAGGGATTCTTCGTACATAAACCGCTTGTCGTACCAGCCGTGGTCGCCCAAAAAGAACCCCTGGTCCGAAGTGTAGATGACGATGGTGTCGTCTGCGAGTCCCTGTTCGTCCAGATAGTCGAGCACGCGGCCGACGTTGTCGTCTACGGCGGCGACCACGCGCAGATAATCCTTGATATAGCGCTGGTATTTCCAGCTCTTCTCCTCTTCCGGGGTCAGGCCCTCGGGCACCGGCTGCTTCAGGTCCCGGTCGTTGAGATCGGATTCGACGCGCATCTTCGCCTCGGTCGCCGCTGCGGCGCGGTTGGCGTAGTCGTCGTTGAAGGTCTCGGGCTCGGGGATGTCGACGTCGTCGTACATGTGGGCGTGTTTCTCGTCCGGCTCCCAGGAGCGGTGGGGCGCCTTGTGCTGGTAGAGCAGACAGAAGGGGCGGTCCGGGTCGCGCTTTTCGAGCCAGTCCAGGGAGAGGTCGGTGATGATGTCGGTGGTGTAGCCCGGATAGGTGATCTTCTCGCCGTTGCAGACCATCTCCGGATTGAAGTAGGGACCCTGTCCCTGGAGGATGTTGTAGTAGTCGAAGCCGGTCGGCCAGTGCTCCGGACCCTGTCCGAGATGCCACTTGCCGATGACGGCGGTCTGGTAGCCGTCCTGTTGGAGGAGCTTGGCGAAGTTGAGCTGGCGGTTGTCGAGCTTCGAGGAGAGGGTGGTCATGCCGTTGACGTGGTTGTAGGTGCCGGTCAGGATGGTCGCCCGGCTGGGGCCGCAAATAGAATTGGTGCAAAAGCAGTTGTCGAAGCGCATTCCCTCGTTGGCGATGCGGTCGAGGTTGGGGGTCTGGTTGATGCGGCTGCCGTAGCAGCTCATGGCGTGGGCAGCGTGGTCGTCGGACATGATGTAGAGGATATTGGGTCGGCTCATGAGGAATGTCCTGTTTGCAGTGGGATGAAAGTATAGAGACGAATAATGGACCAACCTGTCGGCGGTGTCAATCGTCTCCTGTAGCGGGCAACAGATCGAGTTGTGGAAGCGATTCTCTCCATGTCATCACTGCAGGTTTTTTCGCAGGAACTCGGCCGCTTCGTCCCACTGCAGGATGTGACCTTCGGGATGGAGCACGTAGTCGAAGCTGTCCTCGGCGTCCAGATGGCGATAAGCCTGGCGCACCTTTTGTTCCATAGCATCGCGATCAGCCGGCGTGATGAGGGGATCCTGTGCTCCGACCTGTAGCTGCATAGGACGCGGGGCGATCAGGCTGAACAGTTCGGGCACGTCGCCGTAGCGCAGCAGGCCGAAAGGGTACTGAAGGCCGCAGGAGGAGAGTTTGAGGGAGCGTTCGCGGAAGGTATTCATACATCCGGCGGGGACGCAGGCGCGGATGCGTTGGTCGAAGATGCTCAACCACATGGTCATGCGCCCACCGGTGGAGTTGCCCAGACAGCCGATGCGAGCGGCGTCCACTTCGGGCCTGGAGGCGAGCAGATCTAGGGCGGCCTGCTGATCCTGCAGATGCAGATCCATCAGGTTGAGTCCGTACATACCCGCGGCCATCTGGATCACGTTGCACTTGTCGCGTTGGCCGATGAGTTCCAGGTGCCCTTCGCGTCCCTCCCATCCCCACATGGCCGGCGCTAAAGTCGCGTAGCCGGCGCGCACGGCAAAGAGTGCGTAGGCCCTGCGGTCGTTGTCCCCCTCTTCCATTCCCCTGGCTCCACAGATGGTGTCGATATCGCTTTCGTGGCCGTGGAGGACCAGCATTCCGGGACATTTATCACCAGTCCCGAGATCTCGGGGGATGAGCAGGTTGGCCGGCAGGGTGGAGTAATCGGTCACGCGTATGTCCAGCCGGAAGCGGACGTGGTCCTCTTGCTCGACCGTTTCGACTATCTCTGCTTTGGGTTCGGGCCGCTCCGGCAGCGGGGAGCGGAGGTGCGTCAGCTGGTCCCTGAAGCGATCCTGCCAGGAGGCGAAATCCTCTCCTTCGCGATACTCCATGATGGGAGGTTGGCTCTGGCCGAAAGCGTCCAGCAAGTTGGTGAAAGATGCGCTGGAATGATTCATACTGTTCCCTTCGATGATGGTGGCACTCGATATTATCAATAGGGTTCCGTGCGTCCGTCGCAGTAGCCGACGGTCTGGATACAGGCCCGGCTGGGGATGCAGACCGTGTTCTGCACGTACGCCCGGTCGAAGAGAACGGAGCTGTCGGCCAGGCGGTCCAGGTTGGGGGTGCGCGCGTGCGCGCTGCCGCAGGCGCCGATCGTGTCGAACCGCTGCTGATCGGTGGTGATCAGGAGGATGTTGGGGTGATCTGCCATAACCGATTCCCTTTTTCGTCAGGGTAAATACTGTGCGGTGGCGTTGCGCCGGGCATCGAACTGTGGGAAATGGCACCAGCTCTGGTCGTTTTGCAGCATGGTCTGGCGGATCACCCAGCGGCGGTGGAGGCTTTCGAGGTTGGCGCTGGCGATGCTGTCCGGATCGAACTGGTCCAGGATCGATTTCCTGAGGCGCTCTTCGATATCGGCGTGGGTAGGGTCGCCGCACAGGTTGTGCCACTCGCCGGGATCGGACTCCAGGTCGAAGAGCTGGGCGTCGTATTCGTGTATATAGTTGTATTTGTATTTCCCCTGGCGGGCCATGATGCAAGGGGTGCCGACCGCCTCGTGCGCCTGGGCGATGACGATTCGATCCTCTCGATTGCCTTCGATGATGGGGAGCAGGCTCTCGCCGTCGTGGGGTGATGAAGCTTCGGCTCCGGCCAGCTCGCAGAAGGTGGGCAGCAGATCGAGGAGAGAGACCGGGGTGGCACAGCTGCTGCCTCCCTGCCAGCGGTCGGGGAAACGGACGAGGAGGGGTACCCGGCAGGAGAACTCGTAGAAACCGCGTTTTTGCACCATCTCCCGTTCGCAGAGCATGTCGCCGTGGTCGCTGGTGAGGACGACCACGGTGTTGTCGACCAGGCCGGTTGAATCGAGGGTGTCGAGTAGTTCGCCTACCTTGCGATCCAGGTAGGTGACCAGGCCGTAGTAGGCGCGGCGCAGGCGGTAGAGGCCGTCCGGGTCGCGCAGGTCGTAGCGGCGGGTGCCGTGGTAGCTGTTGAGCCAGCGGTCCATCATCGACCAGGTGTCGTCCAGATTGGCGGGGAATTCGGGGAGGTCGATTTGGGCATTTTCGTAGAGATCCCAATATTCCCGCGGTGGCCAGAACGGCTCGTGCGGGTGGTGATACGAGGTGCAGAGGAGGAAGGGATCTGGTTGATTGCCGCGGGCGCGCAGGTATTCCAGGGCGCGAAAGTGGGTCTCCTCGTCGTAGCTGAGGGCGCCGTGCCAGGCGTCGATGCGGACCCCTTCGCCGGTGTAGCCCCGGGCGTTGTAAGCCGGGCGGTTGTCCATGGTTTCTTCGTAGTCGCGACCCTGATTCTCTTTGATGCCGATCCACTCCGGTTTGACCCAGTCGAAGTCGGAGGAGTAGATGTCGGTGGTCAGGCGGCGGCGAAAGCCGTGCAGTTGATCCGGACCGACGAAATGCATTTTGCCGGTGAGCACGGCGTCGTACCCGGCATTGCCCAGGTAGTGGGCGAAGGTCGGGTGGTCGGCCGGCAGCAGGGCACCGTTGTCCCAGGCACCGATGTTGGAGGCGTGGCGGCCGGTCATCAGGCAGGCGCGTCCAGGGGCGCAGAGGGGGAAGGCGGTATAGGCGGAGTCGAAGCGGATGCCTTCGGCGGCCAGCCGGTCGAGGTTGGGGGTCTGGACGACCGGGTGGCCGTAGGCGCCGGTCAGGGCGGCGATCAGCTGGTCGGACATGATGAAGAGGATGTTGGGATGGGTCATTGTCTATTTCCTATAAAAGGAGGTTGAGCCTCCGCTGCGATTGACCGCTATTGGCTTCTATTAGTATGCTTTGCCCGGGAGCGGCGGTCAATATTCGGGCACCAGAACGTGTGGGTTCGCCTTCCTACAAGAGGCAACAGGAGGTAAATAGATGAAAACGGACCGTCCCAATATTCTTCTCATCGTCACCGACCAGCAGCGCGGCGACGCGCTGAGTCTGGCGGGGCATCCGGCCCTGCGCACGCCCAATCTCGATTTCATCGGCGCCTCGGGTGTTCGCTTCCGGCGCGCGTACAGCGAGGTGCCGTCGTGCATTCCGGCACGCCACGTGCTGATGTCGGGGCAGTCGCCGGAGGAGGTGGGCATGCTGGGGTTCTACTACCGCAGCGCGGCCTGCCCGTGGAAACCAGAGGCGACCCTGGCCGGCTGCCTGCGCGACGCGGGCTACGAGACGCGCCTGGTGGGCAAGCTGCACCTGCAGCCCCAGCGCCGGCGCTACGGGTTCGACGCGATGGAGCTGGCCGATGGTCTGGGCGGCGAGAGCGACTACATCGACTGGCTGCGCCAGCGAGGCGTGCCCCGGCATCTCGAGCCGTCCGCCCTGGGCATGGGCAGCTGCAGCTGGCTGGCCAAGCCGCACCACCTGCCTGAGGAGCAGACTTACCCGGCCTGGGTGGTCGACCGGGCGCTGAACTTTTTGCGGAAGCGCGACCCCACGGCGCCGTTTTTCCTGAATTTGTCGATCTTTTCGCCCCACCCGCCCCTGGCGCCGTCGGCGGCCTACTTCGAGCACTACGACCGTTTGGAGCTGGGAGAGCCAGTCATAGGCGACTGGGTGGAGCCTTTCGATGGACCGGCGCACGGGCTCAACCCGGAGGGCGGGGAGCAGCGGGTCGACCTCGACGCGCTCACCATGCACCGCTGCCGCGCCGGGTATTTCGGTCTCATCCACGAGCTGGACATGCAGGTGGGCAGGCTGATCAATGCATTGGGAAACCAGCTGGAGAATACGCTCATTCTGTTCACCTCGGACCACGGGGAGATGCTGGGCGACCATCACCTGTTCGGGAAGTGCGAGCCGTTCGAGGGGTCGGCAAACGTGCCCTTCCTGCTGCGGCCACCCGGTTCGGCGCGCAAGCTACCGGGCGACGGGCCGAAGGGCGCGGTCTGCGACCGACCGGTGGGACTGCAGGATGTGATGCCGACGCTGCTCGAGGCGGCCGGGGTCGAGGTGCCGACATCGTGCACGGGGCGCAGCGTTTTGCCTCTGGCGCGGGGGGAGTCGGCGGACTGGCGCGAGGCGCTGCACGGGGAGCACAGCGGGTACCGGGCGGAAGAGGAGGGTTTCCACTTCCTGGTGGACGAGCGCTGGAAGTACATCTGGCGCAGTCAGACCGGGCAGGAGCTGCTCTTCGATCTGGTGGAAGATCCATATGAGCGGAACGATCGCAGCGGCGACAGCGACGTCGTGCTCTGGCGGCGGCGGCTGGCCGAACGACTGGCGCATCGGCCCGAGGGTTTCAGCGACGGGGAGAAGCTGATCGTTGGACGGCCACACCGGGCGTTCGTGCCGGGAAAGGGGCCCGAGGTGGAATGGGGAGATGTGGGGCGGTGAACCGGTAATCAGGTGCGGAGTTATTTTTTTAGTTCGCGTAGCAGCGCGCAGTTCTTTCCGTATCGAGCTTGGTCTCAGTCGTCGGCAAGCGCCACGGCGCTTTCCTGATCGGCAGAGCGCTGAGCGGCAAAACAGATCTGGTGGAGTCGCCGGCACGCGGCCACATCGGCCAGGACGGCACCGCCGTCCGCAATGGCGCCGAGGAAGCTCGTCAGACATTCGCGCATGCCGGCGAAGGCGGCGATCGGCTCGGCAGGTGGGATTCGCACGGACTGCCATTGGGGTTGCCGCGGCGTTCGCCAGCGCAGGTCACCGGTGTTGAGGTCGGCTCGCGCTTCGCCGTCCGTCGTCACCACCTCGACCTCGATGGCCTGACCTTCGGCGGCGAGCAGGCTGTATTCGAAGCGACCCACCAGGTTCTCACCGTAGTCGAGGGATACCCAGCCGTGGTCCATCAGAGCGCCGTTGAGGGCGCGGATGCCATGGGCCGAGACGCGGCGTGGCAGCTTGCCGATCAGCACGTCGACGATCTGCAGATACCAGGGACCGGTCCAGACGAAGAAGCCGATGCGGGTCGATTCGGGCGACTCGGCCTTGCCGTCGAGGCCCCAATCGCACCACAGGCGGGCGGTGACGCTTAGCGGCCTGCCAAGGGTGCCGTCCGCCAGCATCTGTCGGACCCGGTGCAGCACAGGGATATAGCCGAGCTCAAAGTCGCCCTGGAAGACCAATTGCTGCTCGCCGTCTGCTTCGAGTTCGGCTGCCAGGTCGAGCAGCTCGGAGGCCTGCTCGGGCGATTCTCCGAAGGGGCCCTCGACGAGCACGTGCTTCCCGGCCTCGAGTGCCCGGCACGCCACCTCGGCGTGGAGGGCATTGGGGGTGGCCACGAGGACGGCATCGACGCGCTCGTCGGCGAGTAGATCGCGGTAGTCTCGATACTCAACGAAGTCGGCGCGGAGGGCTTCTCGCGCGGCCGCAATGGTCTGATCCGACCGGGCGGCCACGGCGACTACCTGTGCCTGGTCGCAATCCCGGAGCACCGGAACGTAGGCCTCGCGGGGCCAATTGCCGAAACCGATGAGTCCGATGCCGATTGTGGCCGTCATAAGAGGATCTCCTGATTGACGAGTGCGAGATATGCAGGACAGATAATGGGCCTTGTCGGTGGTTCGTCAAGGGGCATTGATGGTGTGAGCTTCGAGAATTGCCCTACTTCCTCGGTTTTGACGGGTGCCGGTCCGGCCGCTTTGCCTACACCAAGGCGTATCTGGCCATGAACAAGATCCTCCAGCGCCAGGGCGACCGGTGTTTTGCGGCGCGTCCGTTATCGGGGGGCAAAGGCTCGATGTCAATCTTCCAGCGCGAGGGTGTAGCGCTTTTCGTCGGGCACCATGTGCAAGCGGAGCTGGTCGTCGGTTACGCGAAAGGACGATTGGCCATTGATGGATGGGTCGATATATACTTTTTGCACTTCTATTTCGGGATTAAACGTAAGATCAAAGGTCAGCGGTTGGTCGTAGATCGCGTTGTCGAGGTGGTCGCTGATTGTCATTTCGAATTCTTTGGGCAGCGCGCTGCCAAAAAACCCAACCACATTGATGTCGAGTGAATTGCGCTCCTGGATATATGCGGCCACGTCGTCGAGGTTGCCACTCCAAAGGGATGAATCGGCAATATAGTCGAGATTGCGCTCAAACTCCTCCAGGGGATAATACGCCCAACCTTCGGGCACGCCAATCGAGTGGTACATCAGAATAATCCAGGCGTCTAATGTTTCGGCGCGGGCGAGAATGGGCGCCAGCATTTGGTGGCTGGGGATATCGCCCCCGTCTTTGATGCCCATGACCACTGAGGGCAGAAAATACCAGTTGTCGGGCTCGCGGACGTCGTCCGGGCAAATATAATACTCGTCGGGGTTATTGGTGCCGCCGCGCGCGGCGATAAATCCGGCCTGCTTGTTGGCCAGCTGGGTGCTGATGTGTTTACCCGAGCTGTGCGGGTAGGCATAGGCTCTGGGTTTGAGTCCCCATTCGACCATTAATCCAAAGTCGGTTTTAAACGATTCGTAGGCGGCGTCAAATCCCAGCTCGTCGTGGCGCACATGGGTGTGTCCATGTCCGAAAACGTGAACGCCGTTGGGCAGCAATTCCCGGCGGATGCGGTCGATAAGGGGGCGGCGCGAGGTGCTGAGATATTTGCTCGTTACCATCTCCATGTCCATGCACAGGTTGCGTTTGATTGCCGCATTGGTCGCCTGCTTAAAACGGGGATCTACGCCCCAGGGCGCGTCGTAGGTCAGGGATATGGCGCCGCGTGCGCCGTCGTGCCACTTGGTGGCTTTTATGGTAAAGATCGTCTCCTCTAAGTGGCGTACGACATAAGAGGATTGGTCTTCGTCGCTGTATATCTTAAAGCGCGTGGTGGTAGAAGCGGACTGAGTGGGGCCCGGTTTTGTGCTGCAACCCGATGCGACCAGGCCCATCAGTACGGTCATGAGAACGCTGTTTTTCCAGTGCATTTTCCGCTCTCCTTTTATAATGGTTTACTGGGCTGTAGTGCACCCCGAGAATGATAAGACGCAAGTATATATCACAAATTGATTTATGTATGATTTTCATACCGCCGATGCGACTGATTTCGCTGCTTTTTTAAAGCCTGTCTAGAATTAGCGCAAAAAAGTATTGCACTTTCAAGTAAATTTTTGTATCTAATTACACAAATTTGTATCTGAGGATCAAATATCGAGCTGAGGATCTGGAATGGCTTTCCCGCGTAGTGTCGCCGTGGCCCGGCTTTCTCTCTGGGTGCCGGCAGAAAAGCGCGTCTTGTTTGCACGAAAATTCAATCGGGAGTGGAGTCCCCTGCTGGCCAGACACGGCCTGGTCGATGGCCAAACGTGTCCGCGCGCCGAACCCGCGCATGTCTTCAGCCGGCTCTACGCGCTCAAAAGCCCTGCTGCCATAGCCGAGATCAGGGAGGCGCTAATGAACGATGCCACTCTGACAGATTGGATCTGTGATCTGGGGAAACGCTATTGGGGATACGATGCCGAGAAGTCCATGCAGTCGATCCTGCTGTTTGGTGCCTATTCGGTGCCGGCAGGCGCGGGGCAGATCGAGCGTGCGGGAGCGGGTTTTCAACGCGATGTATGGCACAGTTTTGGAATTCATTCGGGATTGTCCACGTCTATCGTGCACGATGTACTGCAGGATCGCCACCGCCTGCTGTGGGTTGCAACTCAGGGGGGTGGCATCGTGCGTTATGACGGCTATCAGTTTACGACGTTTACGACGCGGGATGGGCTGAGCCACGACAGCGTGGCCTGCGCGTTGGAGGATCGCCGCGGGCGCCTGTGGTTCGGCACGGGGCACTGGCTCGAGTTATACGGACACGGAGTATGCCGTTACGACGGCGAATGTTTTGAGACATTCAGTCGGGCCGACGGCCTGGGGCACAACGAAATTTCTGCGCTGCTCGAGGATGATGCCGGGCGCGTGTGGCTGGCGACGACGATGGGGCTGAGCTGTTATGAGGGAGGAAGATTTACCACCTACTACGCCAGTGACGGATTGCCCCATCACACGATTTACGCCCTTTTTCAAGACGACCAGGGGGTGCTGTGGATTGGGACGCGCAGAGGCGTTTGTAGTTATCGGGACAGCGTTTTTACGCTGCTGTCCGATCCCTGTGGGCCGGGCGAAGCACCCGTGCAGGCGATCTACGCCGACGATCGCGGTCACCTGTGGTTTGGCACGGGTGTAGTGGGCCGTTATGGCGAAGGGGTTTATCGCTACGACGGCCGAAAGTTTGAGCATTTTACGACGGCCGACGGATTGGCCGAGAATGCCGTCACGGCCCTATTGCGAGACCATCACGGGCGGATGTGGCTGGGCACCGATACTTGCGGTCTAAGTCGCTACGACGGGCATCGTTTTACCACATTTACGACGACCGATGGATTGGCCAATAATCAGATACGTTCGATTATGGACGACGGCGTGGGCAATCTGTGGATCGGCACCTTCGGCGGTGGGCTTTGCCGCTACAAGGGCATGAATATCGTCAATTACACGCGTCGCGATGGATTGGTGAGTGATGGGGTGATGGCACTTTGTGAGGATCGACAGCAGCGCGTCTGGTGTGGGACCTGGGCCGGAGCCTGCGTCTGGGACAAAGAGCGTTTTGTGGCGGTGGAGGAGACGGGCGGTGAAAATGTGCGGACTATGGTCCAGGACCGAGAAGGTGGCATGTGGTACGGGCTGCACAATATCGGTTTGCTGCACTGTAGTGAGGGTAAATCCCGGTGCTACGAAACGGCAGATGGCGTGCTCGGTTATGGGTTTAATGCCTGTCTCGAAGATAGTTGCGGTCGGCTGTGGATCGCCACGCGTTTTGGCCTCAACTGTCGCGAGGACGGGAAATTTACGGCCTATACCCACCGCGACGGACTGCCGGCCGACCTGGTATCGTCGCTTATGGAAGATCGTGCGGGGCGCATCTGGTGCGGCACGCGCGCGGGGCTTTGTCGCTTTGAGGAGGGCCGCTTTATTTGTGTGGAAGGTCTGCCTATGGGCGAGGTCTCTGCCCTTCTGGAAGACCTGGAGGGCAGAGTATGGGTGGCCATATGGCGCGTAGGGCTTTGCTGTTGCGAGGGCGAGCACATCGCGCTCTTCACAAAAAAAGACGGCCTGGTCCACGACGAAATACGCGCTCTGCTACAGGATCGCAATGGCATATTGTGGATTGCGACCTTTGGCGGGGGCATTGCGCTCTACGATGGTCTGGTGTGGCAGACTTTGTCGCGCCGCGATGGACTTGCCCACGATGCGGTGCACGCGCTCCATCAAGATGGTGAAGGGGATGTGTGGATCGCCACCGAGGGCGGAGTAGTGCGCTATCGCCCCAGGCACTTCCCACCTTCCGTGCGCCTGATGGGGGTGGCGGCAGACCACCGTCACAGTGCGGGTTTGGAGGGGCATATCGAGAGTGACGCGCGCAAGGCACTGGTCTTTGAGTTTGAGGGGGTCGATGTGGGGTTGGCATCGGATCAGTTGACTTATGTCTACCGCATGCGGGGCCGCGACGAGGCGTGGCAGGCGACAGCACTGGCAAGAGTCGAATGCGAAGATCTAGAACCTGGCACCTACGAATTTGAGGTCCGGGCAGTCGATCAGGATATGAATTACTCGGATGTGGCGACGATTTCCGTGCGGCTGCGCTCCGCCCCCCAGGACGAACACATCGACTACCAAATCGTACATCAACTGCACGTCGACCCCATCGTCGCTTTTATACAGCAGCATTTCGATCAGATTAATTTTCGCCATGAAGTGGCAGAGCGCATGCAGGTTTCGCCCAATACAGTGACCAATCGGTTGCGTAGCGCCGTGGGGGAGCGCTTTGCCGATTTTCTACACCGGTGCCGTATAGAAGAGGCAAAGCGCCTGCTCGCCGATACGCCCATTCCCATCACCCAGGTCGCCTTTCGCGTCGGTTTTAGTACGTCGCAACTTTTCTCTCGTCAGTTTCGCAAATACAGCGGCCAAACACCGAGTAAATACCGGGCGCAATTTCGTCGCTAGGTGGCAGGGGTAGTCGCCCGCCAGACAGCAAACCTCAGGCGCTGGTGAGAGTGGCCTTCTCCCCCCTGGGCACGCGCAGACGCAGGACGCGGCCGGTGACGCGGCGCTCGGTGCCGTTGGCCAACCGCAGCCGCGCCGCCCCGCCCCACGGATTGGCCAGGCGAAGCGAGCCGCCGGCCAGGCTGGTGATGCGCACCGTCCCGACCTGTCCCTGCTTGCATTCCGCACTGAGCAGAAAGGCGCCGCCGGTGCGCACCTGGCGGAAACTCACATCCTTCCATGCGGCCGGCGCGCCCGAGAACAGATGGGTGACACCACGACGCTCGTGTACCACGAGTTCGTGCAGAGCCGCCACGCAGGACATGCCCGCGTCCATCTGCATGATCTCGTGGCTCTTGTCGAGTTCGCCCATGGGACGACCGCCCATGAGGGAGACTCCCGGGAAGTCGACGTTGTGGAGCGTGCCGTGACCCTGGTTGGTGAACACCCGGCGCCAGATCTCCAGCCACAGTACCGCGGCATCCGCGTTGCCCACCCGCGTCTGAATCATGCTGGCCCAGGGAACGCACCAGCCGCTCCACAGACCCGGCCCTTCGGCCAGCCAGCGGCGCAGGCTGCGTTCCACCAACCCCGCAGTCTCGGCATCTTTCAGATCCAGGATGTCGAAGGGAGCTATGCCGGCCAGGTGGGAGTGGTGGCGATGGCTTTCCTCCAGGGGCGTGCCTTCCCACAGAGCGATCTCCGTGTTCCCCTTCTCGCCCATAAGACAGGCTTTGGGCAGACGCTTCACGATGCGCGCCCAGATGCGGCGTGGCTTCTCCTTGAGCGTGGCCGACGCCTCCAGCAGGTCCTCGCACAGGCGGTGGATGCAGGCCAGTTGGAAGCTGGCGTTGCGTCCCCAGGCATTCATGCCGGCGCCGCGATACTCCGGCGACACGGATACGGGCAGCACGTACCCGTCACCGTCCTTTTCCAGCATCTTCTCGTACACCCGCATGGCGCCCACCATGAACGGATAGGCCACTTCCTTGAGGAAGTCTTGATCCATAGTGTAGCGATAGTAGCGGTACATCATCTGGGCCACCCAGGCGGTGCAGCCGTGGTCGATGCTGCCGGTCCAGAATCCGCCCATGCAGGTGCACTGATCGTCCACCGCATGGGGCAGCATGAGACCATCGCTGATTCCGAGGAAGACGCGGGCGTTATGGCGGAGCACGGGCATCCACCCGCCGATCATGTCGAACAGCGGCCGTAGATGGTCCAGACGATTCCCGTGGTAGGCCGGCCAGTAGCACATCTGCACGTTGATATTGAAGTGATAGTCACTGGACCACGGTGGCATCTGGTACTCCTCTATCCACGGTCCCTGCAGCGTCGCCGCCACTCCCTGGGGCGGGGTCAGTCCGGCATACTTGTACATGCCGTAGTCGTATAGGAAGGCCAGATTGTCGTCGGGCAATTCGAGCTGGGCCGCCTCGCGCCAGTACGCCTTCCACCAGCGGCTGATGCGGCTGCGCAGCTGCTTCTCGCTTCCGGGCCAGCGTCTGTCGAGCACGGCCACGGTGGCTTTCTGCGCCGTAGCTGAGCTGTCGCCGCGCTCGGCCGCCAGCAGCAGACTGCGTCCCTTCCAGCGATAGCCCACACACAGACCCGGGTCCACCGGCAGCATTTGGTACCATCCCGTTGCCTGAGCTGTGGAGAAACGCTCGGGCGGAGTGAAAGCAACGGCCTGCAGCGCCTCACCCACCCAGTTCCACGCCGGCAGCCGCTTCACCTGGGGCGTGTCCAGTCCGGGGGGTAACGTCAGGCACGCAAGCGGGGACTTCATGTCCAGCAGCAGGCGCACGGCGTGCTCCTGTTTGCCCTTGCGCACCCGCACGGTGACGGTGCCGTCGCCGGTGTCCAGCGTGCCGGTGGTGAGTTCGGTGCCGCGACCGAAGTCCAGCTCCACGCGCCCCACGGGAATGATGCTGGGCCGACGGGGTTCGGCAGCCGGTCTTTCCGCATCCTCAAAGAGTTCGCGCATCCGCGCCTCGTCATTGCGCTCCAGGCAGTCGCGGATGTTGGCATAAGACTGCTTCTCGGTCCACTGCAGACCGCCGCGATGATCCCACAGATCGGCCCGTCCCAGGGTCAGACGCAGGATGCTGCCCTCGCCCCAGATCATCAGTCCCAGAGTTCCGTTGCCCTGCAGCATCCCGGTGTGGGTGCGCGGCAGCGGGAATTCCCATTCGTATTTGCCTGGCATATCGTCCTCTCCTTGAGATCCTGTCCTGCGCAATGAAATTACTGCATGCCGGGGTTCAAGATAGAGTTCTTAAGAGCGGGGAGCAAGAAGAGAAGATGCTATCGCTGTAGGTTTGCTGGTGGAATAACGGACATGGAGTATTATATATCTGGACCGCTATCCTGATAACCTCTTAATTTCCGCTATCGAAAGGGTGCCATGCAAACCCTCACCGTATCGCGCAATGATGAAATCTACGAGGCCTTCGCCGATGTGGCGCAGGCGGTCGACGGCACCCTGGTGTGCACATACCGCGAGAGCATGGGACACAGTTCGCGCCCCTTTTCCCGCATTATCGTGCGCCGCAGTTTTGATCGGGGACTGACCTGGGGGCCGCGCCAGGTCGTGCTCGAACGGACCGAGGAAGAGGCGGCCAGGGGGTTGGGCCGGCTCAACTGTTCGCGCATCACTGCCTGCGCCGACGGCAGTCTGCTGCTGCTGGTCGACCTGCTGCTCAGGGAGTCTTTCGAGGAGTATCTGGAACCGGGGGTTTGCATGAACCTGCTCTTGCGCAGCCGGGACCACGGAGCGACCTGGGAAGGACCGGAGGAGACCGGTATGACCGAGGGCATTGTGCCCTCGATCAAAGAGCTTTCCAGCGGCGACCTGATAGTCGGCCTCACCGAGCAGTGGCCCGGCCAGCAAGGTGCAGAGGATTATGTCGAAGTGCAAACGAGCTATCTATCGAGCGATCGGGGCAAGACGTGGGATGGCCCCTTTAAAGTGCCCGAACCCGAAGGCGCGCCGCTCACCGGGCTGCCCTGGCGTCTGAACGAGGGAGACTTCGCCGAACTGGACGATGGCACCCTGGTGTTTTACCTGCGCGAGGACGGCGAGCGCCTGAGCGGCTGGAAGAGCCTCTCTCGCGACGGCGGCCGGACCTGGTCTATGCCGGTGCGCACCCAGATGATGCACTGCCTGGGCCGTCCTTCGGTGGGCCGCCTGCGCTCGGGTGAAGTCGCTGTCACCTATCGGGTCTCCTGTGGTTTGTCTACTTCCCTGGGGTTGTATGTCGAGACTGCCGCAGAAGCTCTGCGCGGTTTTCCAATACGGCCGGGGGATGCGGCCGATCCGGAGAACTACAGCCGCCAGACCGAGGCTCGCTTTGCTTTCCTGGACAACGATCGCGCTCTGTCGGCCGACAGCGGGTATTCGGGCTGGGTGCAGTTGCCGGACGGGGCGCTCTACGTGGTCAACTATGTCACCGACGACGCGCCCAGGGCCTATATCCGGGGGTATGTGGTGGGCCGCCAGGATTGGTATCTTTTCCCCGAGGGGGCGATTCGCGCCAACCATCCCATGTCGGCCAACCCCCGCTACTACGAGAAAGCGCAGGAAATGGCGACCGAGCAGCGGCGCTGGGCGGACGGGCAGGACTGGTTGCGGCGGGTGCCGACCCAGAAATAGACCAGTTAGATAGGAGGCAGGTCGATGTCAGAATCAATGGGAGACCGACTGTTGCTCAATGGGGTATGGGATTTTGCACCGGGACCCGATGGCGATCCACCGGTCACTGGCTGGCAGCCGCTTCGCGTGCCGCACCGCTCGCGGGAGTTCGAACCCGACGCGCCCAGCTGCGGATGGTATCGGACGACGCTGCAAATTCCCGAGGGCTGGGCGACGGATGGACTGGGCCTCGACCTGGAGCGAGTGCGTCACTACGGCCGGGTGTATTTGGACGGTCAGGCTCTCGATGAGCATCACTATCTGCGATGTCCGTGGCGCGTCGACCTGGGCGACCGGGTGAGATCGGGGCAGGAGTACGAGCTGGTCATCTTCACTCACAATTGCAGTGGCGCCTACGCCCACCCCGATGTCGTTGCGCTCAGCGAGGATGCGGCGCAGGCGATCGATACCAGGTTCTGGTACACGAGCGCGCCGACGATCGGTATCGAAGGAGATGTCTGGCTGAGCCGCAGATCTGCTGTGCGCGTCGAGGATGTCTACGTGGTGACGTCCGTTCGCGAGAAGAGGATTCGGGTCGAGGCTCGCGTGGTCAACGAAGGCCAGACGAGCCTGACAGAGACTTTGCTATGGCGCGTGGAGCGCGAGGGGCGCAGCGAGCTGGACCTGCCTTTCTGCGACGTGGAAGTGGGCACTGGGCAGACGCAAAGGGTGGTAGTCGAGGCACCTTGGCCCGATCCCATCCTCTGGGGGAGGCCGCCCTACGGCGAGCCGGTTCTCTATTTCCTGCGTGCCACGCTCGGGGATGCGGAGTCGATCGTGCGCTTCGGCTTCCGGGAGGTGTGGACGGAGGGGGACCAGTTGCTGCTCAACGGGGAGAAGCTCATGCCCTGGGGTGATCACACGCTGCCCTACGTGTACGAACGGCAGTGGCTGACGCGGAAGTTCCACGACCTGGCAGAAGCCAATATCAGCATCATCGAGCACCACCGGTACGATCCGCCGCAGGTGCTCTACGACGTCGCCGACGAAATGGGTGTCTTCGTCGTGGGCGCGAATTTCTGCGTGGGGACGGGTCAGGTCCCCAAGGGAGGGCAGACCGAGCAGGAGTGGGAGCTCATCATGCAGCACCATCTGGCGGTCGCCGATGCCTGGATCCGGCGTTCGCGCAACCACCCCTCCATCCTCTTCTGGGACATCACCGATGCCCGTGATCCGGCCTTCTGCGTGCCGCTCTTGCGCAAGGTTAAACAGCTCGATCCCAGCCGCATTGCGGAAGTGACCTTCGATCCGACCCAGGCCGACGACGAGCTGATCGAGCTCATCGACTGCTACCGGCTCTTCAGCAGTCTGGAGCAGATCGAGGCGAGCATCGCTGCGATCCGCGCCGGTCTGCCGGTCAAGCCGATCCGCGTGGGCGAGGCGGGGATCTTCGCTGGAACCGAGTGGCCGAAGGATGAAGAGCCACCATTGATGGACGGATGGGCGGATTTCCTGGAGAGGCTTCCCGAACGCAATATCCATGGACTGCAGACGTTTCATCTGGCCGACATGGACTACCACGGGTTCCTGCGTAGCATTCCCAACAACCTGGCTGCGCCGCTGAAGATCGACGTTCACTGGCCCTCTCACAGCGGCACCGATGCGCGGATCGATCCCTTCGGCCAGGGCACTCAGGCGGCGCGTGGCAAGGTCGAACTCTACCTCAACTGGTGCGATCCCCGCGTGCCTGTGTCGGAACCTACGGTGACGAGCCGCTGGTCTCGGGATCTGTTCCGGCGCTGGACAGGACGAGATATGGGGCCACTAAACCCGGCGCGCGTCCCGGAAGTGATCGTCGAGGTCACCCGGCAGGGAGTGCCCGTGCCCGCTGCACACGTCTTCGTCGAGGCCCACGATGGTCAGGGGTTGCTTCCATACGGCGTGCAGGCAGATGGGGAAGGAATGAGCTGGTTCGTGCTGCCAGAGCCAGGGACCTACACATTCAGCTGCGGTGCAGCGGCGGTCGCCGTCGGGACACTCCGCCAGCCGGTGAAGAGACCGCCCGGCTACGATCACATACAGCGAGTTCGGTTGGACCTGGACTCGTCCGGTTAGCTGGAGATGGCATGATTTATGGCCAGGCCGACGCAGCCCGGGCATTGGCGCAAATACAATCTCAGCGGGCTGTGGGAAGTTGCATTCCTGGAGGTGATTTCATGGCGACAGTCCCTTTCTCTTTGCCCATTACTTCGGCAACAAAGCTACCTAATGAGCCGCCTGAGAAGAGGGGTGTGCTGGACACTTGTCACGGGTTTTATCCATTTCCTTTATTGATGGCGATCTTACTGCTTGCTCTGCACGGTGTGTCCTGGGGCCGGACGCTCACCGTGGCCGTCGATGGAACAGCGGATTATGCGACTATCGAGCGGGCTCTGAATGCGGCCGTTAGTGGAGACACGGTGCAAGTAGGATCCGGGACGTATCGGGAGTCGGTGGGGTTGAAGTCCGGGGTGGTATTGCTGGGCAGTGGATACCAGGGTACCCGCATCGAAGTCGAAGACCGGGAGAATGCCATCTACGCGGTCGGCGTCTCGGAGACCGAGGTCGTCGGCTTCACTCTGGCCTATACCGGAACGGAGGGGTGGGTTACGGTCGGCGTCAATTCCGGGCAGGTGAGGTTCACCGAGTGTCGGGTCATCAATTCTACCGCGACCGGAATCCTCGCGGTGGAAGGGTCGGATGTGATCATCGCGGAGTGTCGGGTGGAGCAGACCGGGGCACGAGGGATCGTTTTCAAGGGAGGTACACGAGGGGAGATTCGGAACAGTGAGATCCGGCGAAATCTATATGCCGGGATGAGTTTTACCGAAGGATCGTCCGGTGAGGTGGTCGGCAACACGATCAGCGGCAATGACGGCTACGGGGTGGAGGTGAACGGCGCGGGGCCGGTGCGCATTGTGGGCAACGAGATAGGGGACAATACCTGGGCGGGGATTTTGGGTAAGGAAGAGGGGGACTTGGAGGTGCGGGGGAACACGCTGGTGGACAACGAGACGTATGGGGTATTGCTGCAGTCCGGGAGCACGGCTACTGTGGTCGATAATGTCGTGGCCATGAATCGGGTCGGGGGGATCAATAGCGAAGAGGGGTCCATCATCCAGATTGGCTTCAACGACGTATGGAACAACGATGTGTGGAACAACGGGGCGCGCGACTATGAGGGGATTCCAGTGCCGTCTTCGGATCTGGCCGTCGATCCGCGCTTCGAGAATTTTGAGAAAGGTGACTATCGTCTACAGTCCGCTACTCCGCTGATCGGCGCGGCCAGTGAGGGGGGGATCATCGGTGCACTGGGAGTGGCTGAAGGGGAGCCGGCTGTGCCGGTGCCGGAGTGCGGATCGCCCAGCGATTTCGATGGCAGCGGAGAGGTGGGCTTTGAGGATTTCTTCCTCTTCGCCGATGCCCTCGGCGGGGCGGATCCGCGCTTCGATCTGGATAGTTCGGGCACGGTCGACCTGTCGGATTTTTTCTCGTTTGCCGATGACTTCGGAAAGGTGTTCCAGCGGAGAGATCCCAACGCTCTGGTCAGAGTGAGTTTTTTTTACGATGAAAATCTCAATGGGCGTCGGGAAGCCGACGAAATAGCACTGACCGATCTCAACGCGACCGCTTTTGGATATTGTCAGCGCAAGTCGGACGGTTCCATCAATATTCCCAGAAACCAGACTACAACGATCCGAGTGAGCGGTGTCAGTCCCAATGGAAAATCCCTGATAAGCGCGACGTATCAAGAGCCCACTGTGGTGATATCACTGCCGGAGTTCGGATACTCTGCGGGAACCCAGGATGCTTCGATCGGTCTGGCCGATGGGTTTCTGACTTCCCCATTCGAGCCCAGCCGAATAAACTGGGAGGATTACGACGCAGCGCTCAGCGATGCAACAAATTGGCGACTAGGGATTTATCACATTTTTCCCGAGAAATGGTCGTATCCGGCCAATTACTTCTACTACGGATACCGGATACCGTCCGGTGGGTTGGAAGGCCGGGCTCATCTGGCGTTCGATATCTGGGCAGTCCCCGGCACCCCGGTTCTGGCAAGCGCACCGGGCAGAATTGTGGAGCCGATATACGATTACAAATTCGGTATCAATGGCGCCTACGGCACAGTGTACTACAACCATCTCGTTGCCGCGGTTTCAATCGGAGAAACCGTCGACCGATACGATGTCGTCGGATATATAGATGAGGATAGGCACCTCCACCACGTTCTCAAGCCCGGTCCAGAGAGGATTCTGGAAGCTTTTTCCGGTGTGGGAGAAAGCTACTTCATACGGAGTCCATTAGATGGGGAACCCGTGCCCGTGCCCCCCTTTTGGGGTCCACAATGACACTCATCCTTCCCAACGAGTAAGGCCGAGATTTTGACCATCTGGGCAAACTCACTACCACCCCTGGCAAATTTGCGGGGTCGCATCCTGGGAGCTCTGCTCCTGTGCGGGGTGGCTGCGCCAACCCTCAGCGGTGCCGCCACATGGACCGTTTCTGCTGCTGGAGGAGGAGATTTTGCCACCGTCAACGAGGCCATGACCGCATCCAGTGCCGGGGATACCGTATGGATCGATGTCGGCATCTATCGCGAATCCGTGGGACTGAGGACGGGAGTCACGCTGCTGGGGGCGGGAATGCGGGATACGCGCATCGAGGTCGATTTTACGGGCAATCCTGTATATGCCGTAGCGGTAGATAGTGCTCGAGTGAAAGATCTGACACTGGCGTACATAGGGAACGAAGAGATCGCAACGGTGTATATCAGCGGGTCCTCAGTGACTTTTGAGGACTGCCACCTCACCGGCGGGCCCGCCTCTGTCGCATACGCCGTGGCCGGTGCGAAGCTGACCCTGACCAACTGCATTATCGACGGCGGGGGGGCTGGAGTTTACCTGGGGGACGGTTCGGAGGGGCACGTGCGCGCCAGCCGCATCAGCAACCTGACCTGGAGCGGCATCGCCTTTGAGGAGGGCGCTTTCGGCAGCGTGCGGGAATGTACCCTGGCCGCAAACGGCGGTGCCGGCATCCTGGTCAACGGCGCGGGGTCTGTGACCATCAGCGGCAACGTCATCGCGCGCAATGAATGGGTCGGCGTGTACGCCATAGACCGCGCCCGTGTCACCCTGCGGGGCAACAGTATCGTGGAAAATGGCTCCTTCGGACTGCTGGCTCATTCTGGCGCCATTCTGTCTCTGTGGGACAATCTGGTAGTCTGGAATCGCTCTGGGGGCGTCTGGATGCGGAGTGAACAGGACGGCGATGCGGTTCTGCTCGAAGGTGGGCACAACAATGTATGGGATAACAGTGTGGTGTCCGTGTTCGTCGGTAGGCGGAGCGAATACTACGGGGCCGATCCGCCCGTTTCCGACCTGTCGACCAATCCGTTATTCGTGGATGGACGGGGTGGGGACTACCGACTAGGACCGGTTTCGCCGTTGCTCAAAGCTGGCTCGACCGGCGGACCGATCGGGGCACTGAAGGGGGCCGGTCCCGGCGAGGATCTGGCCGTGCCCGATTCGTTTATCGTGGCTGCCGCCCTGGACACGGTCAACTGGGTCATCGGTCAGGGGGGCGCCTGGTTGAATATCGATCTTTACATCGTGACGGGCAGCGAAGGAGACCTGGAGCCGACAGAGGTGGAGGTGATCTACACGCGGGATGATGGCAGCGAGGTCGCGCGTAGATCGATTTGGGCGGCGGACTTCAAAGCATCCCGGCAGCGGCTGGAGCTCGACATCGACAACCTGTGGGTGGTGTGGAACGCCGACCTCGATGAGTTGAGAGATTTGGAGCAGATCGCCATCCCCCGCGGCGGGCGGGGGTTCTTCCTTTTCGAGAGCGACCGTTTCGACCCCGACGACCTGCCGGCGGCGGCGGTTCTGACGGTTCGCGGCCAGATCCAGGGCCGAGCGGCCGAAGCTTCGTGCAGGGTAACGCCGCGTGTTTATCGCCAGCTCGGGGAATATCTTTTTCCCCTGCGCGGTGGGGGGTGGTATATCGGCAACGGTATCCCCCACGACAACCACCGCCATCGAGGCGCCTCCTTCATGGGCTACACGGGCAGCATGGGGGGACCGGCGTGGGACATCTACCGGAGGTATCGCTCCTCTTTGTGGCGCACAGACGGCCGGAGGAATGTCGACTATTGGGACTACGGCGCCCAGGTGTACGCCCCGGCTGCCGGACGCGTCGTGGAGATGCGCAACGACGGGAGAGAGCCGGAATACGGCGAGGATCCCGGTGACGCGGCGGTAAACTACGTCAAGATCGATCACCAGAACGGGGAGATCAGTATGATGGCCCACTTCCAGACCGGGTCAGCGGTGGTCGAGGTCGGCCAGTGGGTGGAGCCGGGGGATCCGATCGCGCTGCTGGGGGCGTCCGGCGACATCTGGGATGTTCCGCACCTGCATTTTCAGGTGGGCGTTCCAGGCTGGCCCGAGGTGGGGCGCCCGGTTGCCTTCAGCGGTGCGCGCATCGTCGGCACTGAGATGCAGGACGGTATGCTGTTGGCGGGTTCCTATGTCGAAGCGGAGAGCGTCGGCCCGATCCTATGGGTGGCCGCCGACGGCAGCGCTCCTTATACCGCGATTGCCGACGCCATGGCAGCGGCCGTGAGCGGGGATACCGTGGAGGTGGGACCCGGGACCTACCGCGAAGTGATACAGCTCAAGGATGGCGTCCTGTTGCGGGGACGCGGCCCGGACCTCACGCGACTCGAGTTCGATGGTCTGGGCAATCCGCTCTACGGGATGGGCACGCAGGGCGCGCGCGTGGAGAGGATGGCCGTTGCTTACACCGGTGCGGAGGAGGTGGCCACGGTCTATCTCGATTCGGCGGTGGTGACGCTGGCGGGATGTCACCTCTCCAACAGTGCGGTCTCGGTGGTCTACGGGATCGGCGCGTCGGACGTTTCGCTGGAGGATTGCCGCATCGACCAGGGGGGATTCGGCGTCTATCTGGCCGGGGGGTCTGTGGCCCGAGTGCAGGGTTGTCGGATCGAAGGGCAGACCTGGCACGGTATCGCCATGGAGGACCGGGCCCGCGGGGATTTACAGGGGAATGAGATCGCGGGTAACGGAGCCCACGGGGTAGTGCTGAGCCGGGCCGGGATTGTGACCATGACGCGCAATGTGATGGCGCGGAACCTGGGAGATGGGGTGCGCGCCGATGAGGCGACCAGTCTGTTGCTGCGTGGGAACACCATAACGGGAAACGGCGGGTTTGGTATCCGCATTGGTGCGGTCCCTGCGGCCGAGCTCACGGACAATGCGGTTATCACCAACGGAGCGGGTGGCGTCGAACTGGGGAGATCCGGCACGGTCGCGATGATGGGGCACAACGATATATGGGGCCACGATGGAAAGGATTACGTGGGGCTCTCTCCCGGGGCCACGGATCTTTCCGCCGATCCCGACTTTGTGGATGCGACCAGCGGGGACTACCGGCCGCGCGCGGGGTCTCCTCTGATGTAGCGGAGGCAACGGGGAGGGGCTGATCGGAGCTCTGGACCCGGGATCGGCCGCGCCCGAATCGATGCTGCCGGGGGATTTCGACGGCAGTGGGCTGGTGGACTTTGCGGATTTCTTCCTCTTTGCCGACCAGTTTGGCGGAACCGATCCCGTATACGATATAGACGGCAGCGGGCTGGTGGACTTTGCGGATTTTTTCCTCTTCGCCGACCAGTTTGGGAGGGGCGGCTGAGGTGATACATGAAAGAGAGCTTCTTGAAAAAGCTTCGGAAAGATGCGCCCGCTTCATCGCCTATCGCGGGGGCACGCGTTCGGGGTCTTCCAGAAGGAAGGCGAAGGCTCTGTGAACCCGTTCTGCCCAGGCTGCTTCGCGATGTTCATGTCCCTCGCCCAGCACGTAGCAGAGGTTGGAATCGAGCTCCCAACTCTTCTCCATCAGGATGTCGCGCAGTCTTCTAGTCAGGGGCATACCATCGGCACCCGGACCCCGGTCGCCGCTGTCCAGGTAGATCTTTAGATCTTCATTGGGGATACGTCCGGTCTCGATATCCCGCATCAACCGCTGCCCGTCCCACCACAGCGACGGCGAGAAGGCGCCGCAGCACCAGAATTCCCGAGGCCGAGTCCACGCCGCGTACAGCGACAATAGTCCCCCGAGGGACGACCCCGCGATAGCCACTCGTTCCGCAAGTCCGGTAGTGCGAAAGTTGTCGACTACCCATGGCTTTAGTTCGTGGAGCAGGAAGTCCAGATACGCATCGGCCCGGCCGCCGCGCCTCCGTCCCGGATCGCGTGTGGGAGTGTACTCGTCCATACGTCCATCGTCGCTGCTGTACGGCGCAACGACCAGGGCCTCGGTGATACCCCCCTCACAGGCAAGATGATCCAGTGCCGCATCGACTCTCCAGGCTACGCCAAAGGTGGCCTGCCCCGGATCGAAGAGGTTCTGGCCGTCCTGCATGAAGAGGATCGGATAGCGTTTTGCCCGATTCTCCTCGTAACTGGGCGGGAGATACACTGCCACGGCCCGACGGTCGTCGAGGTGAGACCAGTAGCGGTCGCGATGGTAGGTCACAGTGCCGTCGATGCTGTGGAAGAAGGGATAGATATCGTGGACGCCCGGCCGGGTAACGAAGTTGTCGCCTCTTGCCCAGACCGCGTCGTTCAGGAGTGGCTTGTACGATTCGACATCGCGCAGCGGCGGCGCATGCCAGACGTTGCCCTCGTGCCAGTGACAGCCCACGCCGATCTCCCAGCTCAACCCTCCCCCCTGCCCGCGCAAGGTCAGCCGGTTGCCGGGACCGCTGTCGTAGTGGATCCGCAGGATACACTGCTGGGGGGTGGTGTCGGGAGTCGATCTCCGACGCTGTATGTTCATCCGCTATCCTCAATCTGCGGGAGCTGCCGACGCATGGGGAGGCCAGATCATCCTGGGGCTCTCGCCCGTCGCCGCATCGCAGACCTGGATGCTGTCGAGATACGTCCGGGTCGCCAGCAGTGGTTTTGTCGGTGAGTACAGGACCTGGTCCACGGAGGGCTGTCTGCCTTCCAACACCAGCAGCGGGCTGCCCTTTTGGACATCCCACGTCCGGGCTGCTCGTCGATCGGCAGAGGCGACCTGGTTGCCATCCGGCGAGAACGCCACGGAGTGCACTGTGTCCGCGTGGCCTGAGAGTCTGTGGACCAGTGCGCGCCCGGCTACATCCCAGAGGGCCGCTGTCTGGTCTCGTCCCCCCGAGACCAGCAGCGCGCTATCCGGCGAGAACATCAGGCTGAAGGTCCCGCCTTGGTGGGCGTCCCGGAACCTACCGCGGTCGCAGCCGGTGACCGCGTCCATGAGCCGAATGCTCCTTAGATCCGGAGTCGCCAGCAGATGCCCATCCGGGGAAAAGGCTACGGCGCGCACGCAGTCCGGCAGCGTGTCATCCGCCCAAACGACCGCGCCTCGCGACGCGCTCCAGACCTTCAGCGTGGATTCGTCATTATACGCGTCGTCGTACCGCTCGCCCACCGATGCCAGGAGGCGCCCATCCGGAGAGTAGGCCAGGCTGCTCACGGAGTCCTGGTGGGCTCGTTCCTCCCACTGGATATCGCCGTTCGCTGCACGCCAGACACGCACATCGCCAAACGCCGTACCGCAGGCCAGACTGGTCCCGTCCGGTGAGAACGCGACCGCCGCTATCCTGGATCCACCCGCCGCGAGCTTCATGGTCTCGATTCCGGTGGCTACATCGATGACGGAAATCGCACAGACGTCATCCGCAGCACGGGAGCCGGGGGAGCAGTTCGTGCCTACGACCAGCCGCTGACCGTCGGGCGAAAAGGCCATGGCTGTGGGTGTGCACAACGGGTTATGTGCCGGGTCCATATCGGCCGTTTCTTTCAGCGCGCACTCCGGGGTTGCCGGTGTGGATTGAGACCGGGGGCGCTATTCCTCTTCGAAATCCAGGTCCGGTTCCGGAATTTCGTCCGGGAGTGAATTTTCGCAAAAGCGCTGCACCGCGGCAAGGAGCCCCTCGCAGTTTTCTCTGTTCAGCGGCACGTCTTCCCGTTTTTCAACGTCGTCTCGGGTGAAGACCGCGTCTCGAATTCGATCGTCTGAGATCAGGAAACAGACGGTGTTGGCAGTAACTGCGGCTGACTCGCTGAACATGGGTTCACAGGTCACGCTGAGCTCGAAGTGCAGTCCGGCAATCTCGTCCTGAGCGGAGTGTCCGCTCCCAAAGGGAGTGTGGACAGAGGCCTGGTACTGAACGCTGGTGTCGATGGCATTCCGCTCATCGGCGAGCTGGTTGTAGGTCTCTGGAAGCCTGAGGAACGCGGCTACCAATGCGTCGACGAATTCCATAGCGTGGCCTCCTTTGAGGCGTTGGAGTCAGTGCAGTCTGTCGAATGTACCCCTGCACCGGGGGAGGCGGCAAGGACACAGCTGTGGGAAAGAGAGTATGGTTATTTCGGCCTTCGCCCAGTCTGCCCAGGTAAGAGTCGCCGCCGACCGGATCACCAATACCACGCTGTTTGAGATTTGCACCTCGACTCCAGGGGTGTCCGGGCACAGCGGCATGGCGAATCATTTGGCCGACAAGTATATTGACTGATGGTGGCACGTTCCGGGCACCGATGTGCCACGCAATTCTCCTCCAGGGGGCGAGCTGAATCGGACCGAGAATAGGAATGATCAGGGCTATAGTCAAATTTTTCCTGATAAGTCTCTCAATCGTGGGTTGCGGAAGTACGCATCAAACCCATCTTGGAGAGAAATCCCTGGATGATGAGCTGTTCAAACCGGTATCCCCTCATAAGGAAGTGGTTTACAAACCGCACGAAACAGAGGTTGAGGAATCGAACTTCATCGCCGTAAATTTTCCTTCCGATGACGGTTTTGTCGATCTCGAAGAGTCCATGTACTGGCAGGAGTATCGCGAGAGAGATGCGGTCTACCAGCACATCGCCATCTTCGATACGGCTGGAACACTCCTGGATTCGCTGCCCAATCTGCGCGGCCATCAACTCTATCTCAAAGATGTTTTGGGGGACGGTAACAGGGAAACCATCGTCTCCCACATAGAAGGGAACGAGATGGGCTTCTTCCCGGTAAAATGGTCCATCTACATGTTCACGACGAGCAAGAAGCTGAAAAGAGTCCTGGAGTATCCCAAGGCCTATTATTTTGCTGATGGTTCATGCAAAGGCTGTGAGTTTGCCTGCTTCATCAATCGCTTTCACTTCTATGCGAGAGATTCCCTCAGGATAGAGACGGTATATTTCGCAGAGCCCTGTTTTGAGGATGGGAACTTCCTGCCGTATCTGGTCGAGCGCCCGGCATTTTCCCAGGGGGAAACAGTCCATTTCTACTTTGACAAATCTGCGGATAAATTTATCCCGAGAGAATGAATGAGAGCTGGGCTTCGCACCTGTATTCCGAGAGCTGTCGCTTCACAGCTTTCCTTCCCGGGCGAAAATTTCCAGCCAGGTTTCCCTGGTGAGATCCATCGAATTTGCTCCATATCGATCGAGAGTATTTCTTGCCCTGTGGTCTACTCCGCTCCCAGTTCGACCTCCTCATCTCCGTAGCGCAGCGTCATCCTGCCGCTGCCGTACTCCGAGTATCCGTAGGGACTGTCGAGCAGGGGATAGTCGGTATCGACTTCCTCGCCGTCGAGCAGAATCGGGCCTTCCCATCCCATCTGCAGACTTCCCACGCTTGGAGAGGAGTAAACGATTCGCCCGGTGTCGTCCCGGTGTGGCCTCACTTTCATAAGGGCGCCGACGAAGACCTCGAAGGAATCCCAATCCGCCCGTCGTCCCGCTTCGACGATCCAGGCATTCGGTCCGGCGCGGCAGATCAGCTCGCGTCCGGCGTACTGCCCGCGCGAGCCCACCTCATAACCGCATTCGGACCAGATACCTACATACCCGTCTCGTTTGCGGGCAAAGAGCCATCCTTCTTTTTCGACTACCTCATCAAAGCGATCGCGTTCGAAATAACAGTGCGACATCCAGCCCACCTGTCCCGGTTGAAACAGGAGCACCGCCGCGTTGCGCTCTGCGAACACTCTGGGTAGATACCCGTTTCCGGACCAGTAGTCGGGCCGATGCCCGCTGCCTTCGTTCGAACTTTCGGGACAGGAAAAAAAAACGGCCACTTTGTCCCGGAAGGTGAGTTGAAAGGGGTGCACCTGAGCTGCCCTCTCACCGGGTCTGTGATTCTGGAGCGCGCTCAGAAGATAGTCCGGCGTGCGATAGACGATGAATCGGGCATCGTTGCCCTGGTGATGCTTTGCCAGGGTGACGCAGTCGTTGGTCCGGGCGATCTGCGTGAAGAACGCGGGGGGACGAAAGCCGCCCGCCGCCAGCGGTACAACCCCCGTCGCCTGCCTCAGATGGCCTTCGCCATAGAGCAACCAGTGCATTCCCGAGCAACCGTCGGTGTCGGGCACCTTGAGCATAGGCGCATAGACCCTGCCGTGCGTCGTGACCAGGGCACCGGCAAAAGAGTCGGATGCCAGATTCAGACAACCGACGGTCAACGCGTTCCCGGCCATCTCTCTGAGCCGCGACTCTTCTTCGGGAACGCAGTCGTACAGGTCTAGCAGTGCCGCGATCCAGTGTGGGTAGTAGGAGCTGGAATGCCATTCGCGGAATCCGGTCTTCGCCCGGTTTACGAGCCAGTCGACGGCGAGTCGACGGCCGTGCTCGACGTGGTCCCTGCCGCTCATGCCGCTATTGCTGAAGGTCTCGTCCGGCCAGAGGTGACCGGCGATGATCTCCGCCGTATGAAAGAGGATCTGGTGGTTCTCCGTGCCTGTTACCAGACAGTCGCTGCCGGGCTCATCGGTCCAATAGCGGAAGTTCAGGGCCGACTCGGTAAGCTGCTGAGCGATATCCGCAGGCAGCTCGTTGCGCCCCCTATCCGCGTGCATCAAGCGCAGGAACGGATGCAGGACGAAGTCGGCGCAATCGAGCCGGCGGTCGATCTGTTGGCACCCATCGGCGATCACATCGCCATCGATTCCCTCTGATCTGCCCAACGCGTAGCGGGCGACCTGCGCCCAGGCATCCCGTCCTTTGGCGAAGTGCTCCAGGACGAACTGTCTGCGGGTTTCATACGACTGAACACCCGCTGGTGATGGAGCCACACGCGTGCATTGAAAGGTGCGGTCTGCCAGCTTCGTTCCCTCGACGATGGCGGTAGTGCGAATCTGGAAGGTGTTCGAATCGATATCGTTCCCCATACAGAGCGTCACTTCCTCTGAGGAGATGGGAATCCTCTTCCGGGCGACGATCTTTCCCTTCACCATGGCAGTGCATTCGATCTCCCCCTCGTCTGAATTCGTCCCCTTTTGCCTGAGGAGTCGGATCGGGTCGCCTGGATAGAACCATTCTCTTGGAGGATAGAACAGATCCCGGATAGTCTCCTCTTTAACTCGGTCAATGCCTGCGGAACCGGAACGAAGCGGCAGAGAAACCTGGAGCGGCGCGCTGAGCGTCTGCAGGAACATAGCTCCCCCGGCGATTCGCCCGAGGCGAAAAGCACCGATCGAAAGGATGTTTTCGCCCTTGCTCAAGTTCAGCTCGAATTCGCAGGACCGCTCGCCCAACCAGCTGTTGTTGGTGCGCACAAATTCTTCTTCGAAGGATCGGTACTGCACCTTTCCATTGACAGCTACGACCACCTGGTTGTCGATACGGACGAGCATTCTAAACCGGGCAGGACCTGCTTTTTCAGCCCAGGCACGTGTAGAGACGAACTGGGCAACCAGGGTATTCCCCCGAAAGTAGCGTCCCCAGTTCAGCAGCGGCTCTTCATGGTCGATCACCTCGTAGCAGAGCGTTTCGCCCAGATACGTCAGTGGATCGCCCTCCACGGGGGAATCCGCCAGACAAGTTTCTCCCTCGGCCAGACAACGGCGAAAAGTTTTCTCGCCCGTATCCGACTCCAGATCTTCAAAAAACGATCGACCCGTCACCTCTTCCGAGAGGTCGTGGAAGAAAGGGCCGGCGCCCATCCACGGTCGCACCAGATCCTCCACAGCGACCTGCCTGCTTTCATAGGCATGTAGCGATTTGAATGGCGACCAACAATCTATCGGCATAAACACCACCTTTGATCAATTGAAGTTACCCCGTCCAAGAACTATTGCTTCACAGCTTTCCTTCCCGGGCCCGGGTGAAGATCTCCAGCCAGGTTTCCCAGTCTTCTTTGGGGAGGGTATCCAGGACGCCGGCGGTCAGCAGGATATACCCCTTTTCGGCCCTGTCCGCGAGTCTGCAGGCCCTTTTCACGATATGGGCGACTTCATCCAGGTCGTAGTCGGACAGGTTTCCCACTGTGCCCCCGCAAAAGACGATCTCTTTGCCGAATTCCTCCACCAGTTCGGAGATGTCCGGATTCTCGTCCCAGTCGAAGGGGTTGACGATATCGACGCCAATGGATATCAGGTCGGGGAGGATCTGGCGGATATTCCCGTGAGAATGCAGATGCACGTATGCTCCTCTGGCGTGCACTAAGCTGACGAGTTCCGCGTACCAGGGGAGGAAGAATTCCCGGAAAAGTTCGGGGGAGATGATCAACCCCCCGGCATTCCCCAGGTCGTCGCAGACGTTGATGATATCCACGCCCCGCTCCAGGAGCATGTCCACGGCATCCAGGCTCATCCGGGCCAGGGCTGCGGTCACTTCTTTCATGAATTCGGGCTGCAAGAGCAGATTCACAAGGGTGTCTTCATAGCTCATGTAAGAGTTGTGTATGCCCGAGAAAAAGCCCTGGATGGCGCCGGTAGTTGCGAACCCCGCCTCACTGAAATAGCGGACATCCTCGGCGACATCCTGAAACCGGGCGGGTGATTTCATGTCCGGAAGTTCGAGCGTTTCCAGATCCGCTTGATTGGCGAGTGGGAAATCGTAGTAGTGAATGGAATGGGGGTTGTAGTTGAAGCGCCTTCTGTGGCCGCCTTCGTACTGCAGAATCTTGTAATTCGGGGTCCGTTCGATGACGACCGGCAGGATCTCTGCGGGGCCTCCGTGCCCGAATGGCAGCACTCCTCCTTTGCCCACGCCGATGGTCGCCATGCCCAGATACTCGGCCATGCGGACGGCCCGTTGGCGGCTTTCCCCATTCCGGGGCGCGGCTGAAAATCGGTCGCGGGGAGGATCGTCCTGGGGGACGCAATAGGTGTTCTCGTCGTAGCAGTCGGGGGAGACGAATTTGTGCATCGCCTTCTCATCGTGGAAGCCCATGAAGATAAAGGGGATTCTGTCGGGTTTTCGTCCAGAGAGCATGTTCAGCAGGTCGTCGCGATGGCTCATTTCTGCCTCATTATCAGAGAAATAACGGATTGGGGTCCAAGGTAGGGTTGTGGAGAGCCGGGAGCAAGAGGAGAAGGGAAGCTACCAGGCAAGCTATCGATGCCGGTGATGTGAGCACTTGAATTTGCCCCATTTTGTATGAGAGCGTTTCTTACTCTTGGTCCGCTCAGTTAATTTGACCCATTTTTACTGCGAAGAATGGACAATCCCAATGCCCGATTCAGGTGATTTTCAGCAAAGAGATTGGGTGGTAAATCAACTAAGAACACTTTAGGAGTAATCATGGCCATCGACATTCCACAGGGAATATTGGATGCACTGACACGGGTAAAAATGCCCGGCGGTGTTTGCATTCGCGAGAGAGATGACATCGTAGAGATAAATGACTTCAAATGTCCCGTTCATAAAGTGGAGGCTCTTGTTCTCGGCAGTGGTGCTGCTGGTTTGCGCGCTGCCGTCGAACTAAAGCGCGAGGCTGTCGATGTGTTGGTTTGCAGCACCGGGCTTTTTAGTGGCACGTCGGCCTGCTCCGGATCGGATAAACAGACATTGCATACAGCCGGCACCAGTAACCGCGGCGACGATTTTACGAAACTGGCGAATGATATCGGCTCTGGCGGTGGAATGGATAAGGATACCGCTTATATAGAAGCGGTAGGTTCCATTGGCGCATTTGCCGGTTTGCAATACATGGGGCTTCCCCTACCACAGGATCGATTTGGTGCAGTGCTCAGATATCAGACAGATCACGATGACGTCGGGCGTGCAACCAGCTGTGGTCCACGTACCTCTCGCCTGATGACAAAGGTTCTTTGCGAAGAGGCGATTCGGCTCGACATCCCTTTTCTCAAGCAAACCACAGGTATTCGCATCCTGGCAGACGACAATGAAGTAAAAGGGGTCATTGCCATTGAACGGGATCGCGATACCAATGAATTTGGTCTGCTGGTCATTCTATGCGACAAACTGGTATTGGCCACAGGCGGACCGGGCGAACTCTATCGCGACAGTGTTTATCCAAAGCATTGCTTTGGCTCACTGGGCATGGCGATAGAAGCAGGCATAAAAGTGTGCAATCTGACAGAGAGTCAATTTGGCATTGGCACCAGACGCACGGAATTCCCCTGGAATCTTTCGGGCACTTATGTCCAGGTCATCCCCTATATCTACTCAGTTGATGAACATGGGAAAGAGCATAACTTCCTGGCGGATTTTTATCGAACGACCCGGGAATTGGCATCGAATGTATTCCGCAAGGGATACCAATGGCCCTTTCACGCAACGCGTATGGTCGATTATAAATCCAGTCTCGTGGATCTGGCAATATTTATTGAAAGTCGCAAGGGCCACACCGTCCTTATGGACTTTAATCGAAATCCCGAAGCCGTTCCCGGCGATGAACCCTTCAGCCTGGATCGACTCGATCCCGACGTCAGGGCATATCTCGAAAACAACGATGCACTACGGGAAATGCCCATAGACCGATTGCTGAGAATGAACCCGCTGGCGATCGAGCTTTATCGCCAGCACAAGCACGATATCGCAACAACTCCCCTCCCCTTCAATGTCAGCAATCAGCACATGAATGGCGGTGTCGATGTCGATATCTGGGCCCAGAGCAGTCTTAAAGGTTGCTATGCCATTGGAGAAGTATCGGGAACCCATGGGGTAACTCGTCCGGGCGGTGCGGCCTTAAATGCCGGTCAGGTATTTGGCATGCGCTGTGCAAAACATATAGCTTCTTGCAAAGGCACTTTCCCCGACAGTAGCAGCATCGGTGATACTGTCCGCAAATCTATAGAAAACGCGATAGATGAGATCGGTGCCAACCTCGATAATGAAGACGGCATGCAGGTGGAGGATATCGAGATCGATGTTCAGGATCGCATGAGTGATCATGCGGGTTTTATCTGCAACGTCGATGAAATAGCCGATGCCTTAAAAGCGGCAATAGCGCTCAATCAGTCCATAAGAGATCACGGCATGAACATAGATGCCCCCAATAAAATCACATCCTATTTCAACTGGCGCCATACAGCTCTCAGCTCAGAAGCAGTGCTTCGCGCTCTAAACCACTATGCCATTAATGGCGGTGGCAGCCGTGGCGCTCGTGCCATGTGTTCGGCAAATGGCACCGTTGTGCCCGTGGCGCGAAATGTCGATCTCGAAGCATTTCGCTTTATTGAAGAACAGGAAAAGGACAAGACAGTAAAGGTTGTTCTCGAATACAAAAACGACGGCTTTGAGATAAGTGAACGGTCCTTGCGAGAGATGGAAAATCCCAGGAGCATCTTCTTTGAGAAGAACTGGGGAAACTATCTCACCGGCGCTATTTATGATGATGACTTTGAACATAAATAGTGGCTATCGACGGGAGTTTGGTTTACCATTTCACCGCTTTCTGCCACATTTAAACCTTATCCTCTTTTTTTGTATGCCAGGTCACCGTCAGACTTTCGGCGGATTTTTCCGAACCAGAGCCGGTTTCCCCCATCCCTGTCCGGCATACTCGGAATCTTCATTCACTCCATAAAAGAACTCAGAAAATCGAACGTCTCCGCCGTGTTCCCATCGCGCCCCACCAGCTCGGCCAGCCGTTCGCGTCCCAATCGCTCCAGCAGCCCGTTCATGCGGCGCACCAGCCTGAAATTCGTCCTATACGCCTCCACCGGCCCCATCTGCTTGGGCGCGATATCCCCTCCGAACCAGCCGCTATAGCCGATCCGCTCCAGGGTGTGCAGCAGTTCCAGCCAGTCCCAGAAGTGGACCGTTCCCGACATCATATCCCAGTCGCCGCCGTCTCCCGTATTGTCGTTGGTGTGGATGTAGCGCAGCCGCCCTTTGGCCGCCAGCAGCGCCGCCGCTTCCGCCGGAGATTCACCCGCGGCAAAGGAGTGCCCCACGTCCAGATTCGCCCCTAGATTTTCCGCACCCACTTCGGCGCAGACGTGGAGCATCTTGCCTACGTCGCCCAGCATGATCCGCGCGTGCGGCTCGTGCGGCTGGTATTCGAGCAGCAGCGTCACATCCCGTCGATGGGCCACCACGCGGGCGACCGAATCGATGAACTGTCCCCAGGCCTCTCCGTGGTCGATCTGGAACGGGTAGTCGTACCCGTCCGCCAGCGGGCAGGTCGTCACCAGTCCGGTTCCCAGTTCCGCCGCCAGATCCATTCCCTCGCACAGCAGACCGATCACCTTCTCCCTGGCTGTCTGCGAACGGGCGGACAGCGCCCCGTGGCGAAAATGCTCCGCGTCCTTGATATCGACGTTGACCGCCGACACCTGCAGATCGCGCTTTTCGAGCAGCTCGCAGACCCGCTTCAAATCGGCGAAGTCGTTCGGATACTTCAGCTCCACTCCCGTAACCCCTTCGACCGAAGCGACCAATTCGATCTTCTCCTCCAGATCCCGCTGCGGCTGATACTGGGTGAAGCGATCCCTTCGCATCCCGAAAAAACCGGCGTTGGCACTGAATTTCAGCTCCATCATCCTCTCCTAAATCAGCGAATACAGGTAGGGAATGGTCTGCGACGAATTCCGCTCGCGCATCAGCGCCTCCATTTTTCCCACGTCGATCCGGTCGGTGATCTCCTCCAGTTTGCGGGTCAGCTGCATTACCGCGCCGTAGTTTTCCACCGTGTCCAACTCCTTGGGAAAGACGTCGAAGGCGAACCAGTCGTCGTCGTAACCCAGCTGTCGGAGCACGTAGATAAACTCAATGGTCTCCCAGAAGTGATAAGCTCCCGGCAGCATGTCCCAATCCCACACTCCATCGTTGTCGTTGAGGTGGACGTAGAACAGTCTCTTCGCCCGGTCCAGCAGCACCGCCGCCTGGGCGGGCCTCTCTCTGGCCAGAAGCGAATGACCGATATCGAGGGTGGCCCCCAGGTTGTCCGCCCCCACCAGCAGGCAGAAACTGACCGTCTCTCCGGCGGACCCGAACAGACAGCGGGCCATGGGGTCGTTGATTTTGTATTCGATGCAGACCCGCACATCGCGGTTGTGAGCGCACGCCTCCCCGAAGCTCTCCACGGCGTAATCGAAGATCCGCCCGTAATCCGCCTCGAACAGCGTGTCGGTCCCCTCGTTGAGCGGACAGGTGGTGATCCGGTTGCAGCCCAGCTCCGCGGCAAAGTCCATCGCCCGCTTCAGGTCATCCACCACCTCCCCGCGCTCCTCTGCGATTTCGGAGATGAACGATCCCCGCCACCACTTTCCCGTCCGCCGCGAGCGGAAGTTCACCGCTGAAACCCCCAGTTCGAATTTTTCCAGCAGCTCTTTCAGTTCGGCGAAATCGCCGAAATCGGCCGGATAGCAGACCTCCAGGCCATCCGCTCCTTCCACTCGGGAGGCCATCTCGATGCGCGTGGCCAGCCCTCGATCTTCCTGATACGTCATATAGCGGTTGAGCGTCTTGCCCAAAAAACCCGAAATGATCGCCAGTTTATTCATCTTTACTCTCCTCACTTACAGGATATGCAACGGCGCGGACGACGCTGGTGTCGCTGGTTGTTTCAATATGATGATGTTGGAGTCGAAGGTAGCCATCGAGAGGGTAAAATAGTAGAATAATACAGGAAGAAAAAGAGAGGGAGAAATAGCGGACGATCCATTTCAATTTTTCCGCACTGCATTCGGGAAGGAATTTTAGGATGAACCATGACTGATAAAAATCTCAGCAATATTTCTGAAGATTCAGCCGGCACTGCCAGTGACGGCTTTCTGGATGAAAACCTGACGTTGGATCTTTTGGGTCCCAGATCCGGCGAAGAGCCAGATCGGCTCCATCTTGTTGCAAACCATCCGGAGATCGGTCGTGCCTTCACTTTCCACTGCTTTGAGTGTGGACCGTTTGCACTGGGTTGTGGGGAGAAGCGTGAGGATGGAAGCGTGCGTTTTCACTATACCGGTAGCGCAGGTGAGGAAGAGCTGACGTGTATTGCCACGTTTGAGCCCAGGCTCGGTGGCCGAATATCTATGGAAGTTGAGGTCGATGGCCCGGTGGAATGCCTCAAAGAGATCCACTTTATCGACGGTTGCATGCAGCACTGGGATTCGCCCGCCTTCAAGCGCCGGGGAGCCCTGTCTGAGTTTGCTGGGCGCTGCTTTGTGTATACGATGCGTGGCCCGACGTCTCTGCTCGAAACCGCTCGGGGAAAACACAAGGAGTCTCCGGACTCGCAGTGGAACAACCCCGCCTGCACTCAGTGGCATGTGGATTTTGAAGCCATGCATCCGGGAGATATATGGGGATTCGGCACGTGTGCCGATAGGCCCGTACACGGCGTTATCGGGGCGACGTCGCGCGATGGAAAGTGGCTCACGGCGATGGGGCGCCGATACAATCTGAGCATCGGCCAGGGCTGGCACGACTGCCTCCATACAGGCGGCCATACCCGCTGGTATGTCGATGAGAAGGTGGAAAAGATCCGGCAAAAGACCGTGCTGTATGTGATGCCCAATGACAGGGAGAAGCTCCTTGCGGCTTATCTGGAGGATTTTCCTCCCGATGTGGCTCCGGTATCGACGATTCCGACGGGACAGGAGGGTTTGCGCGAGCCGAGGCCGGGTGCGCGAACCGGGACTCGACTGAAGGGGAAGATACGCGGCGAAACGCTTTGCATAGAGCCGGCACAGGGGGGAGCGCCTGTGCTCGAATGTTCCTTTGCGGCGACCGGTGACAGTGGAGGAATGGATGCAGCTTCGTGGGAGGAGACTTATTGGGGTACCTATATCCGCCGGGGAATGGACTGGCGCATGTGGGCGCATCCCGTGGGGAATGCACTGGAAGTTTGCGTGAGTCTGGACGAGGCTCGATGGAAAGATGGAGCGCATACCACGGTTTTTATGGAGGGAGGGGATTGGATCCGTGTTCAGGGACCGGAGGGTGTGCCGGCTACCGTTTTTTGTGCACAAGAGGGAAGATGGACGGCCGCATTTTTCTGGGAGCGTCCGGAAAAAGAGGACGTTGCCAGGGGGATTCCACAGATATCCGAGCCTGGGGGCCGGTCGCTATCCATCCGGGGCAGGCTGTGCCTGTACAAGGGTTCACCAGAGGCGTTGGTGGAGCAGTGGAAGTGGGCCTCCGACGATTGGATGCACGAGATCCCGTACCGCATGCCGGCGACCGATGAGCCGGTTATCAGGCCCGAAAAAGGGGTGACCTTTGCACCCGATTCTCAGCTGGGTGCCGAGCTCAGATACGGCCTCACCATCGAGCCGCCCTGGGGAAAAGCTGGCCACCTTCACGTCAATTTTCCAGAACACCTGGAGTACGATGACGAAGAAGAGAGCCTGGAGGGAGATTACACAGGCTACAGCATTCTGCGCCACCACGATGAAATCGAATATCCGTGGGAGATATCTCCGGACGCGCGTTCGGCGCGGTTCAAAGTGGAGAGCCCTCATTTGTCGGGTGTAGAGGTCGAAGGGTGCGTCACAGCGAATGGACCGGTTGCCGTATGGTGGATGAGGATCGTCAATGGGAGCAGTGAGATCTTACCGCGCATCAAGCCGCTGTTTTGCTTCCAATATGGAGCGTTAGAGGGATTTCCTCAGCACCAGGACAATTTCCAGTACACGCATTTTTTTATGGACGGCAAGCTGGTGCGTCTGGCGGAGGTCAAAACGGCGAATCCGGACAGGGATGCCATGGTCGCCTATGCAAAGGGCAGCCCCCAGCACGACTGCGACAAGTTTGCCAACGGTAGAGGGGGATTGGTCGACAAGCCGATTGATTGCGCCGTTGCGGCCATCACCAGCCTGGATGGCGAGCGGAAGATCGTCCTTGCCGGGGATCCTCCTAAGAGCGTGCTCTCCAACGCGTATATTCCCTGTCTGCACGCCGATCCTTATTTTGGAACGCTGAAGCCGGGGGAGTCGAGCGAGATCAGCGGTGCCGCGCTTTTTACCGAGGGGGATCTCGAAGAGGCGATGAACAGTATGGCGCAGAAAGAGTGGCTGAGGGGAACTGGTGAACACTAATTGAGGCTTATCAACTCAGACGCAATCCATAAACCCAAGCCACCGGCTCATCTCGCTCTGATGAAGGCGGCTTCGTCAAGATGCTCCTGGCGAATGACGTCCAAGAGGAAATCACTTGCCAGTTCGAGCCCCATTTTGCCAATGGGACCCAGGTCCTCTTCTGGCAACTCCGCTTCCACAGCCTGGTCCAATGGAACGCCCACAGTTAGGGATTTGCCCCTGAGGATCAATTCGTCGCCGGTAATCGAGCAGGTATAGCTCAAACGGTAATCCTTATCGGAGGGTAGCTGGAGCTGGTGCACCGGCACTGAGATTTGCACCCCCAGTACCGAACCGAACAGGGCGACATCCAGCGTTTCAAAGACGACTTCGAGCGTATCGTCTTCCATCGCCCATCGACCCCGCAGGTTGACCGTCCCGCCATCGACCCCCTTCAATCTCCCTATGTCGATTCCCTCTATCTCCTGGAGCCGTTTGAGGAACGCCCCTCCCATCTTGTTGACCACGCTTTTGTCCCGCGCAAAGGAGTAGGTAAATCCAAAGTCCTCGTCGTCGACCCCTTCGATATCTAGCCGCCACGAGCCGATCAACTGCTCCTCCTTCGAAGAGAGCGGATTGGTCTCGTCGTCCCCGCATCCGGCGATCAGGAAGAGGGTGAGCATTGCTGTAAGAATCTTCATGACATGCTCTCCTGGTTTGCACTCGTCCTCGGAGAAGGTGTGTCTACCCCATATTTCGGGGTAAACAGGATAGATTGGGGTAATGAAAACCGCGACGCTTGATAATCTGTTTACAAACGGGAACGCTGTCTTTCGTACGTATGCCAGCGTGACGCAGGGTTAGTATTTTAAATGGCAACGTTGAAAATCACCAGCAGCGGAAGTGGCGCGAGCATTGCGCAGCTTCCGCCTTAGATTGCTTTGCGCCCTGCAAAGCAAAAGTCGTGACACTTTGGCTGTCTGGTGCATTTTTTTGTTATACATTTTACTGCTATATTCCAACAACACGCTATTTAATCTCTCGAATAAGGCCAGTCTAAGGTCTGTGGGCTCTGATAAACTCCAAAGGATGCGTGTAGTGCTGTAGTACAGCTTCGACTGTGTTTAAACCTATGCTCTGTGGCCATGCATCTGCCTTTAGGTTAGTTGTACGTAGTTCAAAGTGCAGATGGTTGTCAAAATTGCTTCCTACTATTCCATTTGTACCGCCCACTAATCCAACACGTTGACCGCGCGTAACAGATTGGTATAGCTCAACCTCAATAGTTTGGCAGTGAGCGTATTGCGCGTAAACTCTCTTGTTGACACCACTCTCAACGTAATCGTGTTGAATAAGAATGAGATTCCCCCAGCCTTCATCTCTATCGCCACCATCATGTTTGTCAGGATATGTTACACGATCATATACTATATCAACAACAACGCCACCCCCAATCGCCCAAAGTTCAGAGCCGCCCGCATCCGAACCGTCTTCTTTATAGAAATCAATTGCTGGGTGTATCCCATCTGATCTTTCAGCGAGAAAACTCGATGGATCAAAGTTTGGGTCGGTTTCCGGAACTGCGTCCGGAGGTTCCCTCCAACCGTTCATTTCGCCTGGCATGACAGGAAAATCAAACCCATCTGTTGGAGGGTTATTTTCAACAATGCTAATCATTGAAATTTCTTCACTTTCATCGGAATCCATAATACAACTAAAGAGCGCTAATACTAATAATGTGAGCAAACATATTTTTATTAATTTCATCTTTTTTTCCTTACTTATATTATACCAAAAATTTTAATAGTTCAATTTGCACTTTTTTGTTAATTACCCCCAACGTGTGTGTAACACCCATTGTTGTTATCCTTCCAAATTGGCTCTATAAACACAATTGTGTTTATTTCTCCTTTAGCGAAAAGACCATTACTCAAAAAACTCATCAACAGGATTTCTAATCTTATCGATCACTTCCTTCGACACATGAGTATAACGGCTGAGCTCATCCCGACACTATCGGTCGGGACAGGACGGCACCAACCAGTTTCATTCCTTTTACAAATTTCTGCATGCTTTGAACTCCAACTCCAAAATCGGAAAAACGCCGTTTAGGTGTCCGTTGGCTCCCCGCCGGTAGTTTGGCGGGCAGCGGTAGTTAGATAGTACTAGTTGTAATACAGCAATCCTAATTGATTTGTGAAAAATATGTATAGTCATTCAATTTGGGAAAGTCGAAATATCGCTGCGTTTCGATGGCCTCTACGAATAAATCATTGACTTGCCCAAAGGTCGACTGCAGG
>Ga0233431_1001132_pt1 | contig 48396 bp, 44 predicted proteins | sample SI_118_April2016_FD_179867 | JGI IMG/M metagenome (GOLD analysis project Ga0233431, IMG submission 179867) | Seawater microbial communities from Saanich Inlet, British Columbia, Canada - SI_118_April2016_200_MG | ecosystem: Environmental > Aquatic > Marine > Inlet | place: Canada: British...
ACACGGCGATAATGGTGTAGAGCACCAGCATCTGCAGTCCATTGAGCCAGTTGGACTTCCCATCCAGGCAGATCTGCGTTGTGAGCAGCACCGCGCCTGCAACGGCAACGATTTCATGATATCCGAAGTGAAGGTTGATGGGATGGCCGAAGAGGTACGATGTAAAGACCAGCAGCGGTACAACGAGTAGCGCCACCTGTGAACTGGCGTTGACGGCCACTTCAATACACAAATCCATTTTGTTTTTCATGGCCATTCGGACGGCGGTGGTCTGGGCCGCAACATTTCCGATGATGGCAATGATCACAACCCCCATGAACAGATGGGTCAGTCCGAAAGCTTTTTCAACCACTATCACTGAACCCGCTACAAAATCTGAAATAACAGCGATGAAAAAGCTGGAGATGCCGAGAATGATGGCGGCTTTCTTTTTGCTCCACAGTTTTCCAGGCGGTATCTCCTCCGCGGGCTCTTTATCATCCGGGGCCTGATTATCTTTGGAAAAGAGGGTGTAAATAAGGCTGCCGATATACGATAGGAAAAGCATGATGGCAATCCAAAGCGAAAGAACAAAGGTTTCGTCATGGGTCATTGCGCCGGCGACGCCCTTTGAAACCTCCTGGTAGACGGTGGGGATAAAGAGCGCCAAAGCCGCGATGATGAGCCCCGTTGAAAAGTCGCTCACCCGGGCTACGGAAAAACGCTGTGTCCCGTTCTTCAGGCCTCCCGCCAACATGGCGTGCCCCATGACGAACAGCAGGTTTCCGATGATGGCACCGGTCATGGCGGCTTTCACCAGTTCATCCAGACCGTGGTAGAGGGCAACGGTTCCAAAAATGATCTCGGGAAGGTTGCTGAAAGTGGCATTGAGTAAGCCGCCGATCCGGGAGCCCACGTGCGCGGCCAGTTGCTCTGTAGCCGTGCTGATGAGGCTGGAGAGCACCACCATGGCCAGGCAGGAACAGACAAACAGTGCAATATCATTTTTCAGGGGAGGGAGGTAGTTGATCAAAAAGGCTATGGGGATGAAAACGACAAGCCAGTTGATGCCGGGCTTGAGGAACTCTTTCATATTCACCTCCCATGGGTTTTGATTAAAAGCAAATTTCGAATCAATGTATTATAAGAAGGATAATTTGGCAAGTGTCGCCAAGTTTGTGGTTGAAAAACGCTGTTCTCAATTGTAGAGTTCGTAAGTGTGCAGGGGGCAGTGTGCAGGGGGCAGGGTGCAGTTCCATCCTAACAACTGCACCCTGCCCCCTTTTGACAATTGCGATATATGGAATGTTATGAAAAATAAAGCTATTGAAATACAAGAATCCCTTGAACATCGAATTCTGCATGGACTTTCCTGTGAATGGGATACGGCGCTTTGGGTTTTGCCGGCTTCCTATGAAGATCAAATGCAAAAACCCCTGTTTGCCATTCAAGACATGAACAACCAATGGGGATACTGGTCAGGGAAAAACCGGGAGATTGTTATGAGCCGGTCACTTGTGCTGGAACATTCCTGGAATGCGGTTCGCCAGGTACTCAGGCATGAGATGGCCCATCAGTTTGCGGAAGAGGTTCTGGGAGCACGCAATGAACCCCCTCACGGTGCCAGTTTCAAAAAGGCGTGTTATCACCTTCGGGCGGATCCTGCCGCTTCAGGAAATTTCAGGCTGCTGGATGAAAGGGGCTTAACGGATTCCAAAAACCATGAAGATAAAATGATGGTGCGCATCAAAAAGCTCATGAGTCTGGCCCAGAGTCGAAATCAGCATGAAGCGGAAGCGGCCATGGCCAAAGCCCATGAACTGGTGGACAAATACAATATCGATCTGGTTCGCCTTGAGCAGAATCGGGCGTTTGTAAGTATTTTTCTGGGAGAACCGATGCTGCGGCGTTTCAGGGAAGAACATCGTCTGGCATACTTGCTGGGTGAGTTCTATTATGTTTATGGCCTGTGGGTCAGCACCTACGTCATGGAAAAAGGAAAAATGGGGCGGGTGCTGGAGATCAGCGGCACGGAAAAGAATGTGCAAATCGCGAGTTATGTGTATGATTTTGTAAATCGTTTTATAGAATCCCAATGGCGGGAATATAACAAAAACAAAGGGTTGAACCGCTATCGGCGCACGGATTTCGCCCTCGGTGTTCTGGAAGGTTTCGATCAAAAGCTGAAAAGCCAATCTGAACAACGTGTTTCTACAACAGGAATTGGGATCATCAAAGTGGAAGATCCCTTGTTAAAAAAATACGCTGCCTATCGTTATCCCCATATTACAACATATCGGGGAAAACCCCTGCGGCAGAATGCGAAGGTCCGGAATGCCGGCGAGAAGATGGGGAAAAAGTTAGTGATTTCAAAAGGTATCCATCAGAAGGGAAGAAATAAGGGGCTTTTGCTGGAATAATTTTTTTGTGAAAGCGTTCAGGATATGGTTTACGTATGCATCCGATGGGCATCCTATAAAGGTCGGGGTTTTGATAAAAGGGAACAACTCAGAGAGGACCTGAGGCTGAAGCTGGAGTCCCATGGTATCCGGTTTTTGGAGTACTGCTGGGTATGGGATGAAAATGATCAGTGCCTTCTCGTGGCAGGGGCCTATGACCGGGTGGAAGACGCCTGCCAATGGATCAGAAGCCTTGAATCCATGGGGTTTGAAACAACAGTCCGAACATCATTGCCGGGATAGAATCGATAGGCGTATTCGAATGAAAAAGTCAGAACTGAGAAAGGATTGCCCTATACTCGGATTATTCCCTGGCAAAAGTGAAGAATTGATTTGGCGGCTTCGAATAATTTTGGCTGGTGTTCGATGCTGACTTGATATAGGCACTCCAGCATTTAAGGGCCTCGGCAAAAACTGCCTATTTTTCCAGTTCTTCCTTAACAGCAAGGCCGACCTTTCCCAGGGTATACGGCTTCTTTATATATTTTCCCGCCCCTAACTCTTGGGCAATGCCTACCTCTTTCGTCTTGGCATAGCCACTGGCTATGATGGCCTTCTGACCAGGACGGATTTTTATGATGTCTTCATAGGTTTTCCCGCCGTTGATCCCTTTGGGCATAACCATGTCAAGAAGGATTAGAGCGACGGGATTCGTTTTCACATACTCAATGGCCTCTTCCCCGCTAGAAACAGCGTCAGCGGTATAACCCAACCTGGTTAATATCCCGCTTGCGATTTCCCTCTGCCTCTCCTCATCGTCAACCACCAGGATCTTCTCTCCATGGCCGAGACAATCTTCCAAGTGAACTTCTTCCCCTTCAGCAGCTACTTCTTCCCTGGTTACCGGAAAGTACAGCTCAAATGCCGTCCCTTTCTCGCTGGTATTTACGTTTATGTATCCATTATGATCCTGCATACTATTCCACACAACAGCCAGACCTAATCCTGTACCGCTTCTACCCATCACTTTCTTGGTATAAAACGGCTCAAAGATCCTATCGAGGTCTTTAGGAGATATGCCATAACCGTTGTCTGATACCGTAAGCATTACATATTCGCCTGTGTGCACATCTTCATATCCCTTTAAGGGTTCATCCAGATACCGGTTTTCGGTGGATATGATGACCGTACCACTTCCCTCAATGGCCTCAGAGGCATTGGTTACCAGGTTCATCAGGATCTTCTTGATGTGAGTGGGGGAACCGCTCATGTTCAATAGATCGGAGTCGAATTCAGTTTTAGAATCGACAAATGAGCGGCTCTTTTCCAGTTCTTGATGTTCAGCAGAACTCAAATATTCTGCGATTAAGGTATTGAGGTTCAAGACTTCCTTACCGGTTGCCACTCCTCTCGCTATGGTCAACAGGTCTTCCACAACATCGGCAGCTCGCATCCCGGACTCCTGTATTGTTTTTATGGGCTTCCTGAGCGGGCTGTCTTCGGGTAGATCCATCAAAAGCAGTTCCGGGTAACTTACAATTCCTGAGAGGATGTTATTCAAATCATGGGCAATGCCTCCCGCCATAAGACCCATGGCCTCCATCTTGTTTGACCTGGCGAGCTTTTCTTCACTCTTTCGCAGGGCCTCCTCTGTCCTCATACGTTCGGTGATGTCTTTTGAAACTACCGTTATTGCCTGCGTTTTACCATCTGACTCTTTAACAGGGCTAAAAGTTCGTAGAAAATGTCTGTTATCTTTGCGGCTTCTATGATCCTGCTGAATGGGTCGGCCGATTTCAAACACTTTTTCCACTATCGCAGTAAACTCCTGCGTATCATCATCGGAGTGGCGTTCGCCATAAGTTAGCCCAAGAAACTCATTGGGTTGCAGGCCAAGCCTTGACATATGGTGTTTATTCACAAACAGATATGTGGAATCCCTGTCTACCAAATATATGGAATCTTCTGTAGACTCCACAAGGGAGCGGTATTTCTGCTCACTCTCCCGAAGTGCCTCCTCGGCCTGTTTCAGGGCCTCGTTTTCCTGTTGCAGCATCAGATTTTGTCTTTGCACTTCCCGCATGGAAGAAAGTACTAAAATAGCAAGCAAAGCTATCAATAAAAAAGTCAAACTGGCGATACTGATGATGTAAGTCCGCTCGGCTTTGCGTATGTCGGTCATGTATTTGCCGGTTCCGATATAACAATTTATCTCCGGAATACCGATCACGAATGATATTTTTTCTTCGGGTTTTGACTGGTTTGGCCTCTTGTAATAATAGGATGCATAGCCGGACCCGTTCTCTGATTCGGCGGTTTTAATCAGTTCTCTTATTATATAAACTCCGTAAGCATCCTTCAGGTTCCACATGTTTGTCATCTCCCTTTGAAGCTCAAAGGGCTGAACAAGCATGGTCCCATCATAGGAACTCATGAATACATAATTCTTGCCTAACTCATCCTCATAAACCATTCTCCTGACAAGATTGCGAACCTGTTCAAGAGCCTGGGCTTTTGATATTTGTTTGGAACGATACTTAACCAGTATCGGCTCGATGGAATTTCTGCCAAGCTCGACTATCTGCTTCAGGTTGCTCAGCCTCTGCTCCTCGGGCTTGCCAATGTATTGTTTGGCCAGGTAGCCTGAAAAAATGACAAAAATTACTCCGAAGACCACACCGGCGGTCATTATCTTGACCTTGGCGGTCCGGAGGGCCAATTTGTCTCTTCTGTAATCAAGCATATTTTCCACGTTTTTGGAGTTTCATCGCTAATCGCCCTGGGCCTGCTTGCGAATTCAGCCTTTCCCTTTTTCCTCGGTGTCGACTATAACACCCGTTCCCTCCACCGGTGATAAGAACTTACTTTTTCGTTGAGGGAGTATAAGCAAGATGTTATGGCCTCGGCAAAAAATAAATACACCACCTGACTTGTCCTTTGGTCCGTCTGCTGCGTTGCATCCCCCAGCACATATCCACCAATATGCACTGGCGAATGCGCCTTGCATACGAACCAAAATACGGCGCAATCCGGCGTATCTATTTTTTCCGAGACCCTTACTTGGTGTCAATTCAGGCTTAATGCCCACACATTGTATGTTTTTTCAACCCCCCTGATGCGAGGTTTCATGCATGATCCTTAACCCCCAAAGGCCTAATTTTCATTGAAGTTTTGGTTTTGTAGCCTTCTGTTTCACGGCCTTCTGAAATTCCAGGAGTATGAATGATTGCCTTAAGATTTTCCGGGACTCAATTCGAATTCCGGATAAAGCTCTTTTGTACATTCAGGACAAATACCGTGACTGAATTCAGCCTCGGAATGTTTTCCTATGTAAATTTCTATTCGATTCCAATAATCTTTGTCATCGCGTATTTTCTTGCAGTTAGCGCAGATAGGAAGCATGCCGCTCAATGTCTTGACCTCAGCAAGTGCTTTTTTAAGCTCAGAAATTAATTTTTCTCTCTCTTCATGGGCTCGTTTAAGCTCTGTAATGTCACGAATGATACCCTGGTATCCCACAATATTGCCGTTCGTGGACCTCTGAATTGTGGCAGTGATCAGACAGTCCATCTCTGCCTCATTCTTCTTTCGGAGCTTTGCTTCAAAGTCTTTAACAAATCCATTTTCTTCTATCATTTTCGTAAATCTGGATCTGTAATCGGCATCAACGTATGTGTCCTCCGTTTTCCATTCAGTTATTTCTTCCTTGGTATATCCAAAAACATCGACAAATGATTGGTTTGCTGAAACGATATTGCCTTCCCGTGTAGCAATATAAATGGCATCTTTGGAATCCTCGAAAAGAGTGCGGTATTTCTCTTCGCTCTCCCGCAGAGCCTCTTCCGCCCGCTTGAGGTCTGTGATGTCCTGGGCCGTACCGAACAGTTTGGTGACTTTGCCTTTTTCGTCCTTGCTGGTAGTCCCTATGGCGTGCATCCACCGAATTTCGTCATCCGGCCGAACGATTCTGAAAATGATATCGAAAGGTGTCCCTTCCGAGTTTGCCAGTGCAACCGCCTTGTTCAGTAAAGGCCAGTCATCGGGGTGTAAATGGGTTTCGTGGTCTGTGAATGATGGTTCTTCTTCCTGCGGTTTGAGGCCGAAGATGCGGAATACCTCATCAGACCATACCGGAGTTCCGATTTCCGGGCATAGTTCCCAGTGACCGATGTGTGCAACCCTTTGGGCTTCTTTATGGAGTTCCTCGCTCTCCCGCAGCGCCTCCTCCGCCTGCTTGATCTCGGTGATGTCTATAATTGTCCCAATCAGTCCCCTGGTGTTTCCCTCTCTGTCATAAAAAATAGCCTTGTTGAAAATGATATCATGCAGCTTGCCATTCGAAGCTTTCCATTGAGATTCGTAAATCTGTACCCCGCCACTATTCAAAAGTTCCTCATCATGGCGGTGATATATTTCCGCGAGTTCCGGCGAATAGGTGTCAAATACGGACTTACCTATTAACCCTTCTTTTGTTGCACCAAAGAAGGTCTCAAAAGCACTGTTGAACCCAAGATATTTTCCGTGCCTGTCTTTATAAAAAACAGGCGTCGGGATTGCGTCGATCAGCGTTTCCGAAAAAGCTTCACTCTCCCTAAGCGCCTCATCTACCTGCTTACGCTCAGATTCAGCTTTCTCCAATTCCCGAACCCGCTGCTCCAGTTCTTCATAAGTAGGCTTTTCAGACATGATACCTCTCTTTGTATATTGGGTCCTCGAAAGTTACGATTTTGTGCATAAGCCCAGCATGGTACATCCTCTAAGCTTATTCACGGTTGCCAGGTCAATTGTTGAAAACGAGTGGTAATGTGGAGACTCATTTCAGGGTGGTCTCGCGGAGACGGCGGGCTTCGATCCTGGCAATCTCGCGCATGAGCACATAGCCCAGTCGGGGCTGCTTCTCCATTAGGTCGGTAAGTGCGGCATAGTTCAACTCGATGAGGTCGGTTTCTTTGAGAAGAAACACATCGGCGCTGGCCGGAAGCATGTCAAGGAACTCGATCTCTCCGATAAGGGGCTGCCCGGAAAGGGTGACGAAGTGCTTCCCATTTACCCGGACTTCGGCTCGGCCTTCCAGAATGACGAACATCCTATCCCGGATTTTTCCCTGTTGGATAATGCGCTCTCCCGCTTTGCCGCGGCGCAACGTGGCCACGGCCTTCAGCGAGTCTCTCTCCGCTTCGGTCAGTCCCGCGAACAGCTTGATCTGAGCCAGAGCTTTGGACAGCGTCAAGGCTTTGGCCTCGTCCGAGGCAAACGAATTGCACGGCAAAATGCCAAACATCACGATCACAATTACCCAAACTAACCGGCCTGCTGCTCTAGTAAACATCCGATAATCTCCTTTCAGCCGACATTATTCGACTGTTCCCATATATCCTGCAATGATTTTGCAGCCTGCATGAAACTGTAAATATAGACAGCTTCCCATGGCGCATCCAGACTTCATCTCACTTATGGAGGAATTCAGATAAGACCCTGATGTGCCGGTTTTCCTCCTGGAGGATTTGATCCAGTTTGGCCAGGACAGCATCCCCTTGGATGAAAGATCCCATCATTTCGTAAAAGATCACCGTGTCTTTTTCAAAACCCAGCGCAATCTTCAAGACTTCCTTTAAATCGACTATCGTGGAAAGATCCCATTCCTTTAAGGAAAAGGTTTGGTCCCCCACTATCTCCAAGAGCAAGGATTGGCCCATTTCCCCCACTTGGGAATTCACGCGCTCTTCCTTGACGGTTCCCTTCAGGTCGGAAAACCACCGAAGATGTTCGGATTCTTCATCGGCCAGCCGTTGAAGCAAAGAAACAAGGGAAGGATCTGAAACCTTCTCTGATGCATCACGGTAAACCTTTTCGCCGTTTTTTTCTATCCGGATGGCGAATTCAATGATCTCTGACATGGTGAACATAACGCCCTCCCATTCAACTTGGATCTTCTTCCACAGTCACCCTTCACTTTTCACTCTTCCCAACGCCCGCTGACCTAAACTGGAGTGTAAAAGTGGTTCCCCCCGAAACAAAGCAGTCCTCCGGCCGGCTGCAGTGGCTGCACTCGCTGATGGTGCCCGGGCATAGATCGGTTTCTTCCGGGATGAAGGGACAGCGGGTGGAGGTCATTCTGATCTTGAAGCCATACCGTTCGGCAAAGATTTTCATGCGCAGCAGGTCGGCACCTTTTCCGCCGGCATTGAAATCGAAAGCCCTTTTGGAAGAGTATGCCAGGGTGTCCTGGGTGGCAAAAAAGCCTTCAAAGATTCTTCTCTGCGCATCTTCGATAATGCCCACCCCGTAGTCGCGCACCACCGCCTGCACCATGCCATGGATCTGCGTCACGGTGACTTCAACTTTTCCTTCATCCGGAGTGTTTTCCACAGCATTTTTGATCAGGCCGTCAATAACCTTCTGCAACGGCTCCAGGGGGATCGAAATGGCGCGCGTGGGTTTAAGCGTTTCCATGATCTGAACATTGCGATGAGAAAACAGGGGCTTGAGTACTTCCAGCCGTTCTTGTACAACCTGGTCCAGCGCCAGAAGCTGTGACGTCATCTCCTTCGGTCCGAAGATGTCATCGATGCGTTTTCGAATGGTTTCAACGATTTCACCGTCACCGACCTGTTCTGCAACAAGGGTTTCCAGTTCGTCGGCACACAAATCGACCATCTGGCTCAGCACGTGGTGGGGTTCATAGTGCCGCACCCGCATGATGTCTTCCACCTGGTTTTGAATCTCTATGATCCGGTCCAGGTTCCTTTCTCCTCTCGCAAGGGTGTTTTCCCAGTTTTTGTCGGGGAGAAGGGCCAGTTTTTTGGCAATGATGTTCAATGATCCGGAAAGCACTGAAACGGGGGTTTTCAGTTCGTGGGACAGGTGGTTGATGACTTTGTCCTTTGCCCGGTTCAGGCTCGATACTTCCCGATAGGCTTTTTTCACTTCCTCTGAGAACCGGGCATTTTCAATGGAGAGTTCAACGGTTGCCGCCACGAGGCTCAGGAGTTCCATATCCCCTTGGTCAAACTTCCCTTTTTTCTTGTTGATGGCGCATAGAACACCGATGATCCGATCCCTGCTTTTCAATGGGACCAGGAGCAGGTTACGGGTTTGGTAGCCCATAATTTCGTCCCGTTCCCGGTGGATGGCGGGATCTGTCAGGGTATCATGGATGATCATGGGTTTACCGGTTTTGATGACCTGTCCCGCGATGAGTTTGTCAATGGGAAATCGGATTTCTTTAACCCTCCTCTGTGTGGCCATATCATCGTAAGCGGCACCGATGAAGAACAGTTCCCGGTTCTCTTCATCCAGCAGGGTCACCAGCGCCCCTTCAGAATCCATAAGACGCTTTATCTCATTGCTCACGAAATCCAGAAGTTCCCCCAGATCGGGGTATTCCGGGAGGGCCGTGCTGATGCGAAGGAGTGCTTCATTGGTTTTATAGGCGTTAATGATCTCCTCTGAAAATCGACCATTTTCTATGGAAAGTACGACTGTCCCCGCGATCATATTGAGGAGTTCCATGTCCGATTCCTCAAAAACGCCTTCCTTCTTGTTGCGCACGCACAGGGCGCCAATGATGCGGTCTCCGCTTCTCAAAGGGACTTCCAACAGGTTTCGGGTATGATATCCTAAAATTTCATCCACACCCGGAAAAAAGCTGGGTTCCCTGGATGTATCGGGAACGATAATGGCTTTTCCCGTGCGGATCACTTTCCCCGCAACGCTCTTATCTGCCGGGAACCGGATCTCCTTGATGCGTCTCTGGGTGGCGCTGTCGTCGTAGGCCGCGCCCTTGTAGAAAAGTTCGCCCCGTTCCTCGTCGGCCAGGACCACCAGGGCGCCCTCTGTTCCGAGAAGTTCTTTGATTTCCCTGCTGATGTAGTCCAGGAGGTCTTCGAGATTTGGATATTCAGGAAGGGCCATGCTGATTCGCAGCATGGCCTCGTTGTTCCGAGCGATTCTCTGCTCGCGGGTGATATCCCGAAGCAGTATCAGTTCTCCTCCCGGTTCATCCGGTTCCTTGGAATAGATCACGCCCCGCATGACCACATCCAGCAGGCGACCGTCTTTGGTGAGCCGTTTGGTGACGTGGCGCAATACCAGCTTTTTTTCCAGCAGCTCCTTCAAAATCCGGTGGGTTTCCACTTCCATTCCCTTGGGGGTGTAGGGAATGGTTTTTCCTTCCAGTTCGTCAAGGGTCCATCCAAAGGTTTCGGTGAAAGCCTGTGTGACGTAATAGACGCTGCCGTCCAGGTTGCAGACGATGACGGGGTAGGGCACAAAATCAAGCAGAGACCGCATGCCTTTTTTGGATTCACGCAGGGCCTGTTTGGCCGTTTTCTGTTGTTCAGCCATCGCCGTTTCGAGCGATTTTATTCTCTCTTCCAGCGCCTTGCGGGTCGGGTTTTGAACCATTCAGAGAAATCCTCCATCGTTTTTAAAAAAAAAGAAAGAATTATTGCTGACATCTCAGCGATTCAATCCCTTTTCCGAGACACCATTTGTATCTCTTTGATACAGAGACTTTATAGTTTTTTCAAGTTTTGTTTCGTGATTGGATCCAGATCCCTTGTAGTAATTGACACCAGAGGCACCTTTCCCTATAATTCAAGCCCTGAACCCTGATGTGAAACTCTGGAAAGGAGATGGTTTGCTATGAAATGCCCACATTGTGAGGAAGAAATTCCGGGGTCTCCATGCCCCGGTTGCGGAGAGAACGTTTATGGTGACGATGCCAATTATTGCATGGCATGCGGGACACCCTTGAAGGAATCGGCGCCGCCGGTTTCCAGAGATGAAAGCCTTTTCGACGATGAGGAAGATATCGATTTCGATGATCGGGAACTCTGTTCTGATGGGACCTGCACCGGCATTATGGTTGACGGTAAGTGTTCCGAATGCGGCAAGGCTCCGGGCGAAGGGGAGACTCCCAAAGCGGAAGCGGAAGAAGCCGTTACTGAAGAACAGGCGGGTGAGGCTGAAACGGATGAAACTGTCAAAGAGAAGGATGCTTAAGGAAACTACGGATGTATGAATTGAAAATTATCACCCGGTTTGCAGCCGCCCACCAGTTGCGAGCCCTTACGGGGGGATGTGAAAATTTGCACGGTCACAACTGGAAGGTGGAAGTGGCGGTGGCGGGTGACCGCCTGGGAGAGGATGGACTGCTGGTGGATTTCAGGGTCATCAAGGACCATACAAAACGGATCATTGATGAACTGGACCATAAATTCTTAAACGAAATTGAACCGTTCAAGTCCACCGAGCCCTCATCTGAAAATATCGCCCGCCATATTTTCAAGACCCTGGCAGAACGTTTGAACATCGAGGGGATTCATGTGAGCAGGGTGACGGCTTGGGAGTCGGAGTCTGCATGCGCGAGCTATACGGAGCCTTGACCTCTAAAATGAAAACTTATGCATTTATACCCGCAAGATACCAGTCGAGTCGTTTTCCGGGAAAACCACTGGCCATGATTGCCGGTAAACCCATGATTCAACACACTTACGAACGGGCCCTGGCGTGCTCCGAACTTTCAGCGGTTTATGTGGCCACTGATGATGACCGTATCCTGGAATGTGTCAAGGGCTTTGGGGGAAATGCCATAATGACGCGCCCCGATCATGTCTCCGGAACAGATCGAATTGCCGAAGCGGCTCAAAAGATCGGTGTGAAGGACCGGGATCTGGTGGTGAATATTCAGGGGGACCAGCCGGCCTTTCAGCCTGAGGTGGTTTCCGTCATGATTGAACCCCTCATAGCAGACGGATCCATCCCCATGGGTACCCTTAAATGTCGAATTCGGGATGAGAAGGATGTGACCAATCCCAACCATGTAAAAGTGGTGACGGATAACCGGGGACTTGCCCTCTATTTTTCCCGATGCCCCATCCCTTTCTGTCGGGATGCGAATCCCGGCCAGGTTCATTTCAAGCATCTGGGCTTCTATTGCTTCAGAATGGATTTTCTGCTTAAGTTCACAGCGCTTCCCGAAGGGAGACTCGAATCATTGGAGAAGCTGGAGCAGTTGCGGGCTTTAGAAAACGGATACGGAATCAGTGTTCCGGAAAGTTCGTATGATTCCATCGAGGTGGATGTCCCAGAAGATGTGGGGGCCATCGAAGAACTCCTTAACGGCAATCCGAAATCCCCATTCCGCATTCCGCAATGAAATCTTCGCCTAAGCGAAAGACCTGGAAATTAAAACCCGAGTCATCACTTGTGCCGCAACTCGTTCGTGATGCCCATGTGACGCCTCTCCAGGCGCAGCTTCTGGTGAACCGCGGTCTCACCGACATTCATGCCATTCAGGCCTTTTTGTTTCCCCGTTTATCTCAAATGATCGACCCCATGCGCATGAAAGGAATGGACGAAGCCATTAAGGCCATTGTTCTGGCCATGGAAGAGCGCCAAAAAATCACCGTTTACGGCGATTACGATGCAGACGGTCTCACCGCCACTGCCTTGCTGGCGACCTTCCTGTCCCATCTGGGAATTTCCGTGGCAACGTATGTGCCCGATCGGCTGAATGAAGGCTATGGCCTGAATGAAAAGGCGGTGAAACAGATTCACGAAACCGGAACGGGTTTGATTATTACGGTTGATTGCGGGATTTCCAATGAGAGGGAGGTGAATCTGGCGAAAAACCTCGGCGTGGATGTGGTCATCACGGATCATCACCTTATGTCAAATGGATTTCAGGCGAAATGTCCAGTGGTTAATCCCCAGCAACCGGGTTGTTCTTTCCCGTTTAAAGACCTTTCCGGCGTCGGGCTCTCTTTTTTTCTGGCCGTGGGGCTTCGTGCGGCATTGCGGAAAAAGGGATGGTTCAAAACCGGAATCGAGCCGGATCTGAGAGACTACCTGGATCTTGCGGCCCTGGGCACCATGGCGGATCGTGTCCCGTTGCTGGGGCAGAACCGAATGCTGGTTTCCGTTGGCGTTGCTCGCATGGCCCATTCCATATGGCCGGGAATCCGCGCCATAATGAATGTGGCGGGCGTTGGTATAACGGATGTTTCTTCCGATGATCTGGCTTACAGGGTGGCCCCCCGGCTCAACGCGCCCGGTCGTATGGGGGATTCACGGTTGGGGTTGCAGGTGCTCATGAGTGAAAACCAATCTGAAGCGGATCTCCTGGCCAACAAGATCGATGCGGCAAATGTTCGACGTCAAGCCCTGGAGCAGGAGATCCTTGAGCAGGCCATGTCCATGATTGATGATCGGATGGCCGGCAGGCGCACCATTGTGCTGAGTTCGGAAAACTGGCACACAGGTGTTCTGGGTATTGTCTCGTCGCGCCTTGTGGATCGATATCACAGGCCTGTCATGATGGCCGCCATTAAGGACGGTCTTGCCGTTGGCTCCGGGAGGAGTATCGACGGGTTCGATCTTTATGGCGCCATGAAAAAGATGTCCGGCCTTTTTGATAAATTCGGCGGGCACTATCACGCGGCGGGGTTTACACTGCCGGCAAATCGTTTGGAAAAACTCAAAGAAGACCTCGAAGCAGAAGCCGAAATACATCTCCATCCAAAGGATTTAATTCCCAGCATCCGCGTGGATTCGGAACTCCTCTTCAGGAACATCACCCCGGATGTTATTAAGCAGATCAATGCCCTTGCCCCGTTTGGTGAGGGCAATCCGGAGCCTGTTTTTATGGCCCGTTCCGTAAAGGTTTTTAATTCCAGGGTTGTGGGTGAAAGGCATCTCAAGCTGCGGCTGGGGCAGGAAGGACAGGCGCTCGATGCCATCGGATTCAGACTTGGGAGGCACCATTCTCTTAAAGGAGCCTCAATGGACCTTCTGTTCACACCCGAAATAAACCGATGGCAGGGAACCGAAAGCGTGCAACTTAAGATTGTTGATCTGGCTCGTTGAAAATCCGGGCCGCCATTTCGATATCTTCCGGACTGAAGACAAATAAGGCCTTCCGGCTGTCAGCCATTGCGGAACCATAGACGTAATTGATATTAATGCCTTCCTCCCCGAATTTTCTGGCCATTTCCGCCAGGCTTCCCGGTCGGTTCTCAATCTCGAGAGCGATCACCGGCAGAATGTCAAAGATGTAGCCTTTCCGTGACAGCAGGTCGATGACTTTGTCCGTGTTTTCCGTCAGGAGTCGTATGAGGGCATGATCCGCGGAATCTTTCTTCATGGACCCATAGCTTGCAGCGGGCGCCACCCGTTTGAGGGATTTACCCCTTGCCTTGAAAAGGGTCTGAACATATTCGGATGCGTCCTGAATGGTCAGTGCATCAATATTCATCCCGGCTTCTTCAAGCATGGCCGTCAGCTTGGCCAGTTCACCTGGGACGTTTTCCAGAAAAAGTGAAATCTCCGTTCTTACCATGATAAAAGCCTTCTCCCGGGGGTGAAATGCTAATTTTTGTCGAGGTTGTTTCCATCGAAAGGACCATAGCCCTTGAAATACTTCAAGAAATCCGACTCTGTCGAAAGGAGCAGGAAACTCTTGCTGTCCATGGCGTTCTGGTACACATCCAGGGATTTCACAAAAGAGTAAAAATCCGGGTCATTTTCATAGGCCTGAGCATAGATCATGGTCGATTCGGCGTCCGCTTTTCCCATAATCTCCTGGGCGGTTTTGTACGCTTCGGATGTGATTTTTTTGAGCTCCTTGTCCCGGTTTCCCTCGATAACACGTGCCTCTCCTTCGCCTTCTGAGCGAAATTTCTCCGCAATCTGTTTTCGTTCCGCGATCATTCGTGCGTAAACGGATTTTCGAACCTGTTCCACATAGTTCAACCGCTTGATCTGTACGTCCACCAATTCGATTCCGAAATCCTTCAGTTTGGGCTGTGCCTGGGCCATAATGCCTTGGGTGATTTTCCCCCTTCCCTCGGTGATTTTACCGAGGGCTCGCGCTTCTTCTTTGGTGTGGCCGAGGCCCGCCTCGAAAGTGTCCAACTCCCGGTTGGTATCCCTGACGGTTTCAATAAGGGGATAGGAGGTAATGAAATTTCTGACCGCCGGGTCGATGATGTCGTCCAAACGGGCCTGGGCCCCCATGACGTTGTTGACGGTTTCAAAAAATTTAAGCGGGTCTATGATTTTCCATCGTGCAAACGTATCCACATAGATAAATGTTTTATCCAAGGTGGGTACCTGGCCGGGGTCTCCGTCCCACTCCAGGAGGTTTTTTGGGAAAAAGTTGGCCTGTTGAATGACCGGGATTTTAAAATAGAGGCCCGGGGAGGTTTTGGGCTCTCCAACGGCTTTTCCGAACTGGGTGACGATCACCTGTTCGGTTTCACTGACGATGTAAGCGCCCGAAAACAGGGCAACCACGATAATGATGACGGGGATAATGAGTATTTTCATTTTCATTTTGTCACTCCTTCCGAGGTCCCAAGGTTCAGCAAGGGGAGAAAATTCTTCTGATCGGCGTCCACAAAAAACTTCTTGTCGAGCTTGGGCAGGATGGTCTGCATGGCTTCCAGGTAGAGACGTCTGCGGGTCACGTCTTCCGATTGGGCATAAGCCTGGTACATGTCGATAAAGCGCGCCGCGTCACCCTTTGCACGGTTTACGCGATCCAACGCGTAACCTTCCGCGGCCTTGATGGTTTTTTCAGCATTTCCCTTGGCTGCCGGAATCACCTTGTTGTAGGCTTCCTTGGCCTGGTAGATCATACGCTCCTTCTCCTGGATGGCCTGGTTCACTTCGTTGAAAGAAGGCTGCACCGGTTCAGGCACATTGGTCTTTTTCATCTCGACGTTGACGACTTTGATTCCCGTTTCCGCTTCATCGAGGAATTTCTGCAGCAGGACCTTGGCTTTTCCCGCAATTTCTTCGCGCTTGGAGATCACTTCGTTGATGGAACTGTCACCCACCACCAGGCGCATGCTGGCTTCGGCCAGGTCCCTGAAAGTTTTCCTTACGTGGTTAACCTTATAAAGATAATTGAACGGGTCCTTGACGCGGTATTGGACAATCCAGGGCACCACCGCAACATTCAGGTCGCCGGTCAGCATGAGGGATTCATTTTGATAGGAACTCGATGAGGCGTAGCGGGTCTTGACGCCGGCTTGCAGGGTTCTGAAACCGAACTCTTCCTTGAAAACGTATCGTACCTTGACCTTGGTCACCTTTTCAATCCCGCGGGGCATTTTAAAACCGAGCCCGGGCTGGGCGGTTCTCACATACTTTCCAAATCGCTGTATGACACCCACCTCATCCACTGCCACCGTATAAAAGCAGCTGGATCCCAGAAAAAGCGCCACCACCACCACGATGATAATCCAGGAGCCGCCGGGGAATTTTTTCCGGGCGCCACGTATTTTTTCAAAGATCTCATCCACTCCCGGAGGACCTCCGGATTCCCCACCCGGTTGTCTTTTTTTCTTCTCCTGCAATTTGTCCCAGTCCCAAGCCATTTGGCATCTCCTTAATCGAAAAACAAAGCCGGCAGAAATATTCGTCAGTGAAAGTGCTTTTTCTTGAAAAACCAGACTGCCGAAAAAATTGATTTCGGATAAAATATTTAAACTCCGTATAGGATAATGGCGAAGCGGCTTCAGGTCAAGAAATATCGGTCTTTTGTTTGAACATCTTGACTTATTCCGGTGGGTTCATTAGGGTTCGGGACAGGTTTAAGGTGTAGGGTGTAAGGTGTGAGGAAAGATGAATGGTCGAATGACATTGGGCGTTGTCTTTATGGTTTTCTGTCTTTTGGGGCCGGGTTCCAAAAAGGAAGCAAAGGCCGATCCCTTTGATATGGTGACAGGGCAAGGCACTTCGCAAAGAGAAGGCCATCAAGGTCATTCCGAAACCAATATCGGGGTCTGGCTGGCATCTTTTTTTTCCAAGCATATTTCGGCGGTGGATGGGGATCGGTGCCCCAGTGAGCCTACCTGCTCCAGTTACAGCGTTCAGGCGTTCAAAAAGCATGGCCTGGTGATGGGGTGGTTGATGACCGTTGACCGGTTGATCCATGAGGGGGATGAATGGACCGTGTCTCCGGTGAAAAATCGGAACGGGAAGGGGAAGATCATTGATCCAATCGAGAATAATGATTTCTGGTGGTATGGGAATAAATCGCAATCTCAAAATCGCTAGAAACGTTTGTTTCCTATCACTGCTGGCGCTTGTTATCCTTTGGACGCCCCGTCCGGTATTTGCTGGACAGATTGTCATTGATGCTGATGGACAGTTTGAATTCGCCCGGAGTTTTATGGAGAGGGGCGATTACGGTCGCGCCATCAGTGAATATGAACGGTTTATCTATTTTTTCCCCGAGGAGAGGCGGGTCTCTCTGGCCCGTGAACTCATCGGGCTCTGTTATCTTGACGATGGCAAGTTCATTGATGCCAGAAATGTTTTTGCCAAAACCTATCGGGCTGATCCAGACAGCCCCATGGCAAAAAAGGCCCTTTTTCTGACCGGGGAATCCTATTACAAAGAGGGCGTATTTGATAAGGCGGAAAGCTTTTATGGTGAGGTGCTGAAACGATACCCTTCACCTTCATTGAGAAACAAAGCCCTTTACCGCCTGGGCTGGACGAGAATGCAGGAAAACCGCTGGCGGGAGGCATCCGAAGATTTCAAACGGGTGGAAGTGGAAAGCCCCCTGTTTGAAAAGGCCCGAAGACTTTCAGTGGAAAGTCTCAAAGGTGAAGATCTTCCTTACAAAGACCCGACGACGGCAGGGGTCATGGCGATTCTGCCCGGGCTCGGTCATGTGTACGTGTCCCGTTACAAGGATGCTTTGATATCATTTTTACTTAACGGCTTATTTATTTGGGCCACCGTGGAAGCATTTAACCATGATCAGAACGTTCTGGGGGGGATCCTTGCCTTTTTTGAAGTGGGTTGGTATTCCGGAAATATTTACAGCGCCGTGAATGCGACCCACAAATGGAACCGTAAGGTTCGAGACGATTTTAGAAAAGGGCTGTTCGACAATGTGGATCTCCGCCTGTTAAGTTCTGGAAAAATGCCCGCCGGCTTGCTGGTGAGTTTTAAATTCTAAGGGAACTTCCAAAAAAGAATCTACGCATCCTGTTTGCCCTTTTGCCCGTCTTCTACGTTGTGATAACAGGCACATAGCTCACTATGCACCTGCCATCACGCCTTGATGACGAACAAAAGCTCTGCACGATATGCGTATATTGTTTTCTTCCAGTTCCCTAATAGTTTTCCATGATTTGGGACTGCTGCGATATTGAGTTTGTGATGTATTGTTCTGTGGGATGAAAATTACTTGACGCAACTATGATATGAGCATCATTCATCCGGATATTTTGGCTTTATCCAGAATTTTGCGAACTGTTTCCGACAAGTCCGCCTTGGCGAAAGGTTTGTTTACAAATGCCTTTAAGCCTATGGCAGCAGCGTTTTCATGGGATATCTTTTTACTGAAGCCTGTACAAAGAATGATGGGAATATTTGGTTTTATTGCCATCAACTCCGTAGCTAGCCGGTCACCCGTCATATTCGGCATGGTCATATCGGTGATGACAAGATCAAAATCATTCGGTTTCGACCGAAATAGTTCCAGCGCTTCAATGCTGCTGGTTCTCGTCGTAACGGAGTACCCTAGGCGTTTAAGGACCTGACTGCCCATGTCGGCGATGGGTGCTTCATCATCAACAAACAAGATTCGTTCCGTTCCAGTAGGCAATTCCTCTGATATATATTCTATGTGCGTTCCGGGTTTTCCGGTGATTGGCAAATAAATTTTAAAAACAGTCCCTTTTCCCAAGTCACTCTTGACGGAAATATTGCCACCATAGATATGAATGATACCGTGGACCACGGCAAGACCCATCCCAGTTCCCTCTCCAGGCCCTTTGGTGGTAAAATAGGGCTCAAAGATCGAGACAATATTCTCCGGGGAAATTCCCATTCCGGTATCAGATACCGTTAATTTCAAATAATCTCCAGCTTTCAAGTGCTGATCTTGCATAAAAGAACTGTCATTGATACGAACATCTTCAAGTTCGACCGCAAGGATGCCGCCTTCGTCCTCCATGGCATGGGCCGCATTCGTACATAAATTCATCAAAATCTGATGAACCTGTGTGGCGTTCCCCAGTATGAGAGATTGACTATCAATCTGTTGATTGATTTTGATGGAAGTTGGAATGAAGACCTAATGAACTTCACTGCTTCTTTTGTTATGGTATCGATTCTGATTGGCTTTATCTCTTGCTCGGATTGTCTAGCGAATGCAAGTATCTGCTTTACAAGGTCTTTCGCCCGTTTTCCAGCAATATAGACCTCCTGCAGGTTGTTTTCGATGTCGGTGCCTTTCTCAACATCCTCCAGTGATAGTTCCGTAAATCCTATAATTGCTGAAAGGATGTTGTTGAAATCGTGAGCAATCCCTCCGGCCAAATTCCCAATGGATTCCATTTTTTGGGTCTGTCTCATCCTGGCTTCCATTTCCTTAATTTCTGTGACATCCTCCATTAAACCTTCTAAAATGATAGTCCCTTCTTTATTTCTGGTTTTTCGAGTGTGTAATCTGACCCAGATACTCCGCCCATCTTTGTGCTGAAATTCAAGCGCATCATTAATGAAGCCTTTGTTCATAATTTCATCTACAATTTTAGGCCTATCCTCCGGTCGGACATAAAGCTTGGCAATACTGCCGATAGCTTCCAATTCCTCAAAAGATGAATAACCAAACATTTCCGTCATTTTTTGATTGGCGAATATGAATTTGCCGTCAAACGTAACCTGATAAACGCCAACCAATACATTCTCTAATATTTCTCTGTATCGTTTCTCACTCTCCCTAAGGGCGTCCTCAGATAATTTCCGTTCAGTGATGTCATTTATGTAGGCCTGTATGGCAGGCCGACCATCCCAAGGCATTTTAACGGAGTTGGCCTCGATCCATTTTATATGACCGGATTTGGTTAGAATCCGCATTTGAGTTGGAAGCAAATCCGGGCTTTCATCTGTCAGCCGTTTTTGGATCCGTTCAATAGCAGGGTTTCTATCTTCCGGATGTACAAGAGACTGATAGTCAAGTCTGTCAAATTCTTCCTTTGAATATCCTAGCATTTCATAAATTCTAGGGTTGAAATAAACCTTTTTGCCATCCTGAATCACCAATATGCCAATACCGCTGTTGGCCATTATGGATCTGAGTTTGGACTCCGATTCCTTCAGCGCCTCCTCTGCTGCTTTTTTCCCACCAATGTCAAAAAAATGACCCATCATATACAGAGGGTTTCCGTCAATATCATTACACAATGTTGCCTTGTATTCGACAGGAAACAAAGAATTGTCTTTTCTTTTGCCAATATCCTCCCCACTTGACCAACCCTTGGTTGCCAAGTCTTCCATTGTCTTGGAAATACCTGGACCTTCCCAAAATTCAACTAATGGTCGGCCAATCATTTCTTCCGGGCTTGAATAACCCCACAATTCTGAAAGAGCATTATTCACATAAAGAAGGACGCCATTATTGTTTGTAATTCCCAATGGAAAGGAAGTCTCAAGACCTTGAAAAAGGGCCGTCAAATCTAATCTAAACCCGTCTAGTCTTAGATCTTCTAATTCTTTGATCTTTTGTTCCAATTCTTCATAGCTTGGCTTTGTGGTCATCGAAAGCGCTCCCACCAGATACCCTTAAAAAGAAAAAGCCCATACATATAGCGTCTTTGACACAGGGTATGCGCTTTTGCAACCATCATTATCCCTAAATTCTTGATTGGATCATGTTGGGTAAAAAGAATTCCATATTATCGAAAAATCAGTTTATGTCAAGTCACCATGGTTTTCACTTAACATCAAAAATGGTTCTTGTCAAACCCTGAGAAACCTTGACAAAGGTCAAACATATTGGAAGTCTAAAAAGTATTTATTGACATAGTAGTATGGACCATAGTATTTTTGTTATAGATTGGCTATTGCACCCATAGGGCTGATTTGATTTAGTCGGAAACTAGAAAAGTAAAGGAGAATAAAATTGATTTATTTGAAACAGGTGAATATCCATGAAGAAAAATTTCCTGTGTTTGACTACTATCCGTTTGACCTGGGAATATTTCAGAATACGGATAAGGTTCTGTTTGACACGCCCATCACACTTTTCTGCGGCGAGAATGGAACAGGAAAATCCACTTTACTCAAAGCTATTGCTATTAGATGCGGTATCCATATCTGGCAAGACAATTCCGGAATGAGACACGAACCCAACCCTTATGAAGAGGATTTATATAAAGCGATTACCATTCGGTGGGCAGGCGACCCAGTACCGGGTTCATTTTTTGGATCTCAAATTTTTTCACATTTTTCGAAAATCCTTGAAGAATGGGCTGTTGAAGATGTCAAAATGCTAAATTATTTTGGAGGAAAATCACTTGTTACTCAATCTCATGGCCAATCCCTTATGTCTTATTTTCAATCTCGATACAGCATTAAAGGAATCTACTTTTTGGATGAACCGGAAACTGCTTTGTCCCCATCATCTTTGATTGAGCTTTTGAATCTATTAATTACAACAAGCCATCAGGGCCATGCTCAGTTCGTTATTGTGACCCATTCTCCTTTGTTACTGGCGTGTCCGAGTTCTCGTATCTACAGTTTTGATAGTCCGGTAATTGAACCCATAGATTATGAAGATACTGAGTATTACAAAATCTATAAAACATTTATGAACCGCCCGGATGAATTTATTAAGCGCCTCGAATTATCGTCTCAAAAGTGCAGCCGTGGTGCATAATTAAACCTATGATCAAAAGGAGCTTGTATGTCTGCGGTCAATCTGGTCATCCTCGGGATATTGAAAAAGCAAAGCATGAACGCATATGAAATGAATAAGCACATTGAGTATATCCGGCTAAGAAACTGGATGAAAATCGGGACTCCGACTGTCTATCAAAATTTGAAGAAACTGGCCGAAAAAGGCTATCTTTCTACCGGAAAAGCTAAAACCGGCAATATGCCAGAAAAGGTGATATACACCATGGCGGATTCCGGCAATGCGTACTTTGATGAACTGATGACCCGGTTTTCCAAAACCCCAAGCCCGATTCATTTTGATTTTAATGCGTTTTTGATCAACCTGGATTTGGTTGACAAAGAGAGGGGTATGGCCATGCTGGAAAACCTGAGGCAATACTTCCAAAACAGTTATGCCAATCTGAAAAAAGATCAGGAAGCGATCAAAGATCCCCCCATTGGAGGAAAGGCCATAATGGAACAATACGACCGGTTGTTCAACACCATGATAAAATGGTCAAATGACTTGATTAAGGCCTATGAAAAGGACTCTTCTAATGAAACAGAATAATTCTAAAGAGGTCGTTCGTCTCCAGTTTGACCGGCAGGCTGAAAAATTCAGCAGTTGGTCAGTAACAAAAAATGAGGAATATGCGGCTTACTATTATGATTTCTGCCAAATGACACATGAAGACAGGCTCTTGGATGTCTCATGTGGCAGTGGGGAATTCTGTCTTTTTTGTGCACAAAATATCACCCATGCAACCGGTGTTGATTTGTCTGACAACATGATTGCCTTGGCAAAGCGGCAGTCTCAGGCATTTGGGATCACCAACACCACTTTTCGATGTGGCGACGCCGTATGTCTGCCCAATGAATCGGGTATATTTACGGTTGTGGTATCAAAATCCGCGTTGCATCATTACTCGGAGCACGATTCAATTTTCCAGGAGATGAAGCGGTGTTGCAGTCAACAGGGAAGGATCTCGATCCAGGATATCGTTGCCTATGATGATAAGTATGTTAATGATTTTTTTGAATCTTTTGAACAGCTGGTGGATGCCAGTCACAAGGTCACGTGCTCCAGATCCTTTATTCTTGATCTGTATCAACAATGTAATGTCGAAATTCTATCCACAATGGACCTTGCGATTGACTTGAATTTGAACGACTATCTTAACCATGCGGTTCGCAGTAATAAAGAGACTGTTCGTATCGGGCAGTTAATAGAAGCAGGGCTAAAAGACGATATCATCAAAAATTACTTTCATTATAAAGAAAATGATCTTTTTTTTAAAAGAAACGTTTTTCTTATTTTGGGACAAAAAGAAATCTTTTGAAAATACTCCCTTGACCATGGATTCATGATATTTGGAATTCCTGGGACATCTATGATAAGTAAAGTCAAGAGCCAGTTTTTATGGAAATAGATAATATGTACTTTCCAATACAGGGGGTATAACAGAATGAGTAAAACAGAAGAAAACCTTATGACAGCATTTGCCGGTGAGTCCAAGGCCCGCAACCGGTATGCCTTTTATGCTGATATCGCAAGGCGGGAGGGCTACCGCTATATTGCGAAAATCCTGGAGGAAACAGCGGAAAACGAAAAATATCATGCCCTGGAGGAGATGAAGTTGCTGCTGGCCAAGCGCACAACCGCTGAAAACCTGAGGGAAGGCATCGAGAACGAACGTTATGAGTCGGAGGAGATGTATCCGCGTTTCGCTCGAGAAGCGGAGGTGGAGGGCCACACACAGGCCGAGGTTCTATTTTCTCAGATCTCAAAGATTGAAAAGGAGCACAAGAAGCGCTTCCAAAAACTTCTGGCCATGATCGAAGCCGGTACGGTTTTCAAACGGGAACGACCGATCAAGTGGAAGTGCAGCATCTGCGGGTACACCCATGAGGGTTATGAACCGCCCAACCGCTGTCCATACTGCAAGCACAAAAAAGAGTATTACGAACCGGCCAATTTGGATGTTTAAAGAAAATCCATTGAAGTGAAAGAAATCTGAGCAAGGGGATAAACAATGGCAAGGTATGTTTGCGAAGTCTGCGAGTACGTATATGATGAAGACCAGGAAGGGATCCCCTGGGAAGAGTTGCCGGAGGACTGGGTATGTCCGGTTTGTCAGTCTCCTAAGAAATTTTTTGAGCCCTCAAAAGATGTCTCCCCGACCGAAAAGCCACAAACCACACAGGTCGAATCCGCCCTGGCAGCCCCCAGTGTATTACCAGTCGATCTCAACAGGACAACCTCCGAAACCGAGAGTTATTTCAGGGATATTCAGGAAATGGCTGAAACCGGCAGGTCGGTTTATGAACCCATGAGAACCAAGCAGGCAACCATCTCATGGGATGAGATACTGATTAAGGGGGCTCAGCTTGCCCGATTGCCCCTGAACAGCGATGAAGGTGTCGTAACTGAGACCGTCATCGGGCCGCGGGCTAAAAGGCCCCTGGTCATTGCAACACCCATCTATATTTCGCACATGTCCTTTGGGGCGCTGTCAAAAGAAGCCAAGATCGCTCTTGCCAAAGGCAGCGCCGCTATCAAAACAGCTATTTGCTCCGGGGAAGGCGGTATCCTGCCGGAAGAGATCGATCGTGCCCATAGATACATATTTGAATTTGTCCCAAACCAGTACAGCGTAACGGAAGAAAACCTGCGTCGCGCGGACGCCATTGAAATCAAAATCGGTCAGTCGGCCAAACCTGGCATGGGCGGTCACCTGCCCGGTAATAAAGTTACAGAGGATATCGCGCGCATTCGGGGTTTTGAGTCGGGAAAGGATATCAAAAGCCCGTCCCGCTTCGCTGATATTGCCGGCAGGGAAGAACTCAAGCAGAAGGTTGCCTGGCTCCGAGATATTTCCGGTGGAAGGCCCATTGGCATTAAGATAGCCGCCGGGAACCTTGAGAAGGATCTGGAAATTGCAGTCTATGCTGAACCTGATTTCATTACGGTCGACGGCCGCACCGGTGCAACTGGGTCAGCGCCGAAGTTTGTAAAAGCCTCGGCGTCCATTCCAACTGTTTTTGCCCTTCAGCGGGCAAGAAAGTTTCTGGGAAGCAGCCGGGATATTTCTCTCATAATCACCGGGGGCCTCAGAGTATCTTCCGATTTTGCTAAAGCCCTGGCGATGGGTGCAGATGCCGTCGCCGTTTCCACAGCGGCGTTGATTGCCATTGGATGTCAGCAGTACCGTGTATGCAATACCGGCAGATGCCCGGTCGGCATAGCGACTCAGGACCCGGTTCTACGTTCCCGGTTCGATATTGTATCCTCGGCAAAAGGAATAGAGAACTTCCTGCGGGTATCGACCCAAGAACTTCAGGACTTCGCACGTCTTACCGGTAATGGTGACGTCCATGGGTTTTCAATAAGGGATTTGTGTACTACCAATTCCGAGGTGTCTGGCTACACCGACATTGAGCATGTTTAGCGGTACTCAAACGACCTCATCCGCATTTTCTAACCAACTGTTCTAAACGCGAATTCCGGAATTCGGCGGAATTCGGTTTCTCCTCTCAATATGGCCCTGCCGAAGATTCTTACGGACCGGTTTCGAATGCTGATTTAAACTTTTCCGCAACCTGAAGAAGATTATTTTTCCATTCCTCCGCCAGGGGGTCTGCGAAGATGATCTTCCCGCCAATGGCTCCGGCAATGGTTTCGGCGCTTTTTTCTGAAAACTGGGGTTGTACAAAAATCACCTTGATGCCGTCTTTCCGAGCTTCTTTAATTAATTGGAGGAGTTTTCGGGGGGATGGCTTTTTTCCTTCCAGTTCAATGGGGATCTGTTCCAGTCCATAGCTTTGGGCGAAATAGCCCCAGGAGGGGTGGTAGACCATAAACCTGGCGTTTTGGCCCGTTGCCTGGAAAATCCTTCTGATCTCCATGTCCAGGGACTTCAGTTCGTCGAGAAATGCCTTGTAATTGGCCTGGTAGGCCATACGGCTTTCCGGATCAGCCTTTACAAGACCATCCAGAATGTTTTTGGCCTGCACCATGACAAGGGGGGGGGAAAGCCAGATGTGGGGGTCTTTTGCGCCGGCGGAGATGGTTTCATGATCATGCTCTGTTTCATGATGCCGGTGCCCACCTGCTTTCATGGGTATTTTTGTGATCCCGGACTGGGTTGCGACAATCGTCATATCCGGGTTTGTTTTTGAAAATTTCGGGAGCCAGTTAGCCTCAAAGGGTACACCGATTGCGAAATAAATTTCGGCCTGTGCAAGATTGACCATTTGACGGGGTTTGGGCTCATAGGTTGCCGGATTGGCCCCCGGAAGCACCATGACGGAAACGTTAACCCTGTCACCACCGATTTTTTTGATAAAGTATTTCTGGGGGAGAATACTGGCGGCCACGTTGAGCTTTTTTGCAGCAAAGACTGTTGGGGGAATGGAAAATGCCGCACAAATGAACCAGAGGCAGACAAATAATAGGGGCGTTCTGAAAGGGTGTGTCATCATTTTTTTAAGGATCCTGGCCAGCTAAAAAAATAACCGCCGGTCCTGCCTTAACAGCAGGCCGGCGGGGTTTGGAATCATTTTCATCAATGACTCTGAAGGGTGCTGAAAACGGCGCTTTGGAAAAGCCGTTTCAGAATTTATCCCTTCAAGGAGTAATCCCCGAAAATATCGTCATAGTAGGCTTTCTCAGAAACCGTGTACCAGGGGCCTACCTGATTTTGGAAGGCTTCAAAGGCTGCGCTCACCTTTTTGCTCATGGCATCCTTGGCGGCTTGTTCCGCAACGACTTCCTTTGAAAGTTTTCGAAGGGCTTTCATGACGCTGTCGGGATATTTCAACAGTTGCACCTTGTGCTTGCTGAGCAACTCCACCAGGGCGGCCCCGTTTCTGGCATCAAACTGGGCGAGACACCAGAGTTCGTTGGCCATGCAGGCGGTGTCGAGAATGACCTGAAGATCCTTTGGCAGGGACTCGTACGCTTTCTTGTTAAAGAAATACTCCAGATAGGTCCCCGGCTCATGCCATCCGGGATAATAATAGTACTTGGCCGCCTGGTAGAAGCCCATCCGGTTGTCATGAAGGGGACCAACCCATTCGGTGGCATCGATGACCCCTCGTTCCAGATTGGTAAAGATTTCCCCGCCGGGCGAGAGCACTACGGTGGCCCCAGCTTTGGCCAGGACCTTGCCGCCCAGACCCGGAATTCGCATTTTGAGGCCCTTGAAGTCTTCAATACTGTTAATTTTCTTGTTGAACCATCCACCCATCTGAACGCCGGTGGAGCCTCCGGGCCTGGGGATCAGGTTAAAGGGCGCATAGGTTTCCTCCCACAACTTGAGGCCGTCGCCGCCATGAAACCATGCGGACATCCCTTGGGCATTCATGCCGAAAGGCACGGCAGCAAACCATTGCGCGGCCGTGGTTTTGCCCGCCCAGTAGTAGGAAGCGCCGCTTCCCACTTCAACCGTTCCATTGGAAACCGCATCAAAGATGCCCATGGGGGGAACCAGTTCGCCTCCGGCATACACTTGGATTTTCAGTCGGCCGCCTGAAAGTTCGTCTACCAGTTTGGCCAGCCGCTCACAGCCGGTCTGTAATACAGGAAGCTTAGGGGGCCATGTGGTGACCATTTTCCATCGATATTTCTTCTCACCGAATACCGCAGGTGCCTGGACAGCGGTGGCGGCTACGGCTGCCGCAGCTCCGATGCCTGCCTTTTTCAAAAAATCGCGTCTTTCCATAAAAAACCTCCTTCTCTTGATGGGTTTACAGTTACAGTCGGAAATTCAACCTCCATTTCCAACCCTATCTCGAAAAAACCACACCGGGAAGCCATGTGGCCAGCTGGGGAAAAAAGGCAACAATGGCCAATCCGATCAACTGAAAGAACACAAAGGGAATAATGCCCCGGTAAATATGCCCGGTGGAGATCTCGGGCGGTGTTACAGCTTTGAGATAAAAGAGAGAGAACCCAAAGGGCGGCGTCATAAAGGACGTCTGAAGATTGACCGCCAGGAGAATGCAGAACCACACGGGATCAAACCCGAATTCCAGCATGATAGGGGCCAGAACCGGCACATGAATAAAGGTGATTTCAATGAAATCGAGGAAAAAACCGATGAAGAAGATGACGCCCATTACGATGGCCAGAACAACAAACTTACCGTGGGCCGAAGCCAGGGAACCGAGGAATTCCCGAACCAGCTCGTCTCCGCCGAGGCCCCTGAATACCAGGCCGAAAGCGGCGGCGCCGCAAAGGATGATGAAGACCATGCAGGTGAGGTTGGTGGTTTGCCGCATGACCTGATTGAGCATTTCCAGGTTGAACTTTTTGTTGGCAATGGCCAAAAGCGTTGCCCCCACCGCGCCCACGGCGGCGGCTTCGGTGGGGGAGGCGATGCCGGCAAAGATGGAGCCCAGAACCGCGATCATGAGAAAAAGCGGCGGAAACAGGGCCTTTCCCACCTGGATAATGAGTTCACGCCGTGAAATGGCGTCCAGTTCCGCCTGGGGGATGGCTGGGGCAATGCCAGGCCGAAGGTTTGCCGCCAGGAGGATGTAAATGACATAGAGGGTAACCAGGAGAAGGCCCGGAAACACCGCACCCATGAACAGATCCCCCACAGAGACCCCCACAATGTCGCCGATCAATACCAGCACGATGCTGGGGGGAATGATCTGGCCCAGGGTTCCGGAAGCGGAAACCGTGCCGCAGGCGAGTTCTTTCTGGTAGTTGCGTCTCAGCATGGTGGGAACCGCCAGAAGACCCATGGTGACCACGGTGGCACCCACAATACCGGTGGAAGCGCCCAAAAGCGCCCCCACCACCACCACGGAGATGGCCAGCCCCCCTTTAAGACGTCCGAACAGGATGGCCATGGTATCCAGAAGTTTTTCCGCCAACCCCGAACGTTCCAGCATTACCCCCATGAACACGAAAAGGGGGACGGCGATGAGGGTTACATTGGTCATGCGGCCAAAGATGCGAAGGGGAAGCAGGTCAAAGAAAGACCAGCCGAAACCGATGAGCCCGAAGAAAAGGGCTGTGCCCAGGAGTGTGAAGGCTACGGGAAACCCGGCCATCAGCAGGATGGTCAGCGCCAGGAACATCCAGGCAGCCAGGTATTCCATCAGGATGTTTCCTCCTCGAATGCTTCCAGGCCGACCAACTGAAGAAGACTGTGCAGGCCCAGGGAGAGCCCTTGCAGGGAGAGGAGCGTAAATCCTACGGTGATGGTCCCCTTGATCAGGAATCGGTAGGGGATGCCGCCGGGATCCGGGGAACCTTCCATTATGGCCCAGGCATTATGGGTGAATTTCCATGAGGTGATGATGACCATGAGGCAACCGGGAAGCATGAAGAGAAAGACGCCGAGCAGGTTGGTCCAGGCCTGACCCTTGGGTCCCAGGCGTTGATAGATGATGTCCACGCGAACATGGCCGTCGTGGAGCAGGGTGTATCCGGCGCCCATGAGAAAAATAAATCCAAAGAGCCACCATTCCAGTTCCTGGGTAAATACGTAACTGGTGTTGAACAGATATCGCATGACCACGTCCACGAAGACCACTGCCACAAGGGCCGTGGTCACCCAGGCTACGCCACGGCCCACCCGCTCATTGAGCCAGTCGATACCATGACAAAGCTTTTTGATCATATTCATGGGTCAATGCTCCGGCAAAAAGAACTTTTTGCGTGGCTAAAACACCAATCTTCCTATTAGGTCGCATGACTATAAGAAAAAGCAACAAATGGGTCAAGCGGTAAAATGGTGTTGGCGGCGCTTCTTATTTCTGCTTGAAGGATTGCTGAATTTTTTCATAGGTATTAAGGAGCGACAGAAGACTTTCAGTCGGTACCTTTCTGGTGATATTCCCGAGTATCCCGTATCCTTCAGCCTTTTCATCCACCTCCGAATCGGAAAGATCGGTGACCATGATAATCGATGTCATGGGTGTGGCCATGACAAACGCTTTCATGACATCAATGGGATCTTTGTTTTCCTCGTTATGACCGGTAATAACCAGGTTGAAAAAAGATTTTTTCGATGCTTTAAGGGCTTCATTGCTGCTGGAAAAACTGGTTATTTTATGGGATCTCTCCTCTAAGGCCAACTGAATTTTATCCAGCACAATGGGGTCATTTTCGAGCAGCAACACTTTTATTTTTGTTTCCTGGTTCACCACTAACCTCCAAAATTTCAAATTGGCAGATTGCCCTGACGGGATCTGCTGAAAGGTTCAATCCTTTTTTAAGAATAGGCCGATAACCGCCAGTAGGAGAATGGCAAACCCAAACCCAAAGTAAAGCCATGGAAAGAGGGGCGAGTGTTTCGTACCGGCTTCCAGTATGTATGCTCTGTCGAATACATAGGCCCAGTAAAGGGTGAAAAGATAGTTGATCAAGAGGGCAATTTTCGGATAGCCGAAAATGAGTGCGAATGTGCTGAGGCCCAGCAGCAGGGCGATTTGATAGAAGGGTGCGCAGAATTTGACGGAACTGATGAACTCCAACATGATATCTCCTAGTGATAACTTATTTTTGACTTTTGCCACAGGTACAGCATGATACCCGTTGCCATGGCGGCATTCAAGGATTCAATGCCGTTTGCCATGGGTATTGAAACGTTGCGGGCCCCATCAAGGCTCTCCGGTATGCCGGGCCCTTCCAGGCCGGGGACCAGGCAGAAACTTTCAGGGAACTCGAATCGTGCCACATCTTTTCCTTGAGCGGACATTATGATCAAGGGGTTTTTGAACAGCAGGAGTTGGCTGAGCGCCGGACCCTGGTAGAAAGGTATTCTGAAGATGCTGCTTCCGGCCACCCTGACCGATTTGGGATGAAAAGGATGGGCCGCTTCCTTTAAAAACACAATTCGCGTCACACCGAATGCGGCGGATGCGCGGATCACGGCCCCCACATTGCTGGGATCCTGGAACGGAACACAGAGGGTGCAGCCCGGGTTGCCCATGGCGCCGTCAAAATGGGGGAGGGTTTCCGCGCGCACGACCAGAACGGGCTGCTTGGTTCCGAAACAGTCCACCTGGGCAAAGAGATCAGGGCTCAGACAGTATCGGGGGATTGCTCCTGTTCCAGGGAAATCAGGGACGTCATGCCGACTGGAAGAAATAATGCCGGCACATCGATCCGGAAATTCCTGCAGAACTTCTCGAATCTGTTTTGGACCTGAGAGAAGTGCCCTTTCATGCTTTCGAATGTCCCGTGGGCTTTTAAGGCGCAGAAAGCGCTTGAAAGTGGTATTTTGTGAGCTGTTGATCTCAATGGTTTTCATGGCGGCGGTACTATTTCAGCGGTTTGAACCAAACTTCGATTTCTTCACGGGAAAGTTCTTTTCTGCCATAAAAAAGCATAAAAAGATCCCGAAATTTTCTAAGAAGATTCCTGTCAGAAAAGGCTTCCTTGAGAGAAAGGGTTTCTTTGGGATCGTAGAAGTTTTTCAGTTGAAGGAAGAGTGTGCGTGCGTGTTCGCCGGGGTTTGTTTTAAGATGTTTGTTCAAGGAAAGGGTTTCAAGGAGTGTCGGCAGCGATTTTCTGCATGATGGCATCATTTTGTAATTGTAGTAAAATGCTTCTCTGCTAGAGAGATGTTCCCTCGGTGCAAATGTCTCAATGACATTGATGAATTCGTCAAAGCTGTCTTTTGCCTTTCCCCGTTTTCGAACCCTTGTAGCGGGTGAGAAGATGTTCCAGTTCATTTATAATTTTACTCCCGGACTTGTCCTTTTAGCTTTTAGGAAATCCAAAACCAGGGAAAAGAAAAAACCGACTCCCGCAACTAGAATAATGGTGGCCCCTGATGTGAGGTCAAAGGCGTAGGAAAGCCAGAGGCCCGAGAGCGTAAAGCAAATGCTCAGAAGTGATGCAAGCACCATCATTTGACCCAGGGAACGGGTATATTTTTCAGCGATAAAAGGGGGAATGGTCAATAGGGCGATCACCAGGATCAGCCCCACCACCCGAATGATCATAACGATGGATAGCGCCGTCATTCCCAACAGCAACAGGTAGAGTGTTTTGACCGGAACACCCACGACAAAGGCGAACTGTTCATCATAGGAGAGGGCTACGAACTCTTTGTAGAAAAGCAGAACCACCAGCAATATGAAGCCACAAAGCGGCAGCATGAGCCAGAGGTCAGTGGCAGGTACGGCCAGGATGCTGCCGAAGAGATAGCTCATGAGGTCCACATGATAACCGGGGGTCAAATCGATCAATATGATGCCCAACGCCATGCCGATGGCCCACAGAACTCCGATAATGGTGTCGGCCCGATGTTTACCCTTCAGGCTGACTACGCCCATGATGAGGGATACGCCGGAAGCGAAGATTGCAGCCCCCAGAAACGGTGAAAAGCCGCAGAAAAAACCGAGGCCAACCCCTCCGAAAGCGGCATGGGCGATGCCGCCGGACATAAATACAATGCGGTTAACCACCACCAGACTGCCGATAATGCCACAGGATATGCTAACCAGCAGACCGGCCAGCAGGGCGTTTCTCATGAAGTCGTATTGAAGGGCTTCCAACATCTTAACGTCGCCTATCCCTCTCCATGATGATGTGGAAGAACCCGGTGCGGAATACCATGGGCAATCAGGTCCACCGGGCACTCATAGGCCATATCAAGCATTTCATGGGTGATTTCAGGTTCTTCGTGGTAAATTAACGTTTGGTTGACACAAGCCACGGACTTTATATACCTGGATATGACGCCCACGTCGTGGGTGATGGTTACGATGGTGGCGTGCCGGTTCAGTTCTTTAAGGAAGTCGTATATATTAGTTTCGAATTCGGGATCAATCTTGGCGGTGGGTTCATCCAGAAACAGGATTTCCGGTTCCGTCACCAGGGCCCGGGCGATCAGTACCCGCTGCCGCTGCCCCCCTGACAATTTACCGATGGGCGTGTTTTTTCTGTCCCACATGCCCACTTTCCTCAACGCTTCTTCCACCACGGGGCGGTCCTGGGATGAACCCCTTTTTCCCAGGCGGGATCGGGCGAGACGTCCCATGGACGCGACATCCATGACGGAAACAGGAAAGGTGTTGTTCAAATCCGTATTCTGGGGAACGTAACCCAAGCGGCGCCGTGCCCGGTGCGGCGCTTCGCCCAGTACGTGTATATGGCCCCTGTCGGGTTTCAGTATGCCCAGAAGCAGTTTGAGGAGGGTCGTTTTTCCCCCTCCGTTGGGGCCTATCATTCCCAGAAAATCCCCCTGTTTCAAGGTAAAGCTGATATCCTCCAGTATGGGGGTCTTGTCGTAGGAAAACCATACCCCGTTCATTTCAATGGCGGGTGAAGTTGTCATTGTTTCCAACACGGCTGATCTCCAGACTGAAGTCCGCCGCCTCCGGTGAGTGGGTAAGCGCCCCCACAGAGATGAAATCAACACCCGTGGATGCTATTTCAAAAACGGTATCAAGGGTGATGCCCCCTGACGCTTCTACCAAGGCCGACCCGTCGATAAGATTGACCGCTTCTTTCATCTCAGAGGGCGTCATGTTGTCCAGCAGGATGATGTCAGCCCCCGCCCGGCAGGCTTCCGATACGCCGGCAAGATCTTCCACCTCCACCTCCACCCTGAGCGTATGGGCTGACCCTTCCCGGGCCAGTGAAACGGCTTTTGAAATGGATCCCGCTGCCGCAATATGGTTGTCTTTGATCAGGATGCCGTCAAACAGGCCGAATCGGTGATTTTGCCCACCGCCGGTCTTGACTGCAACCTTATCGCACCATCTGAGCCCCGGCGCGGTCTTTCGGGTGTCAAGGATTTTAGCCCGGCTGCCTTTGATTTTTTCAACATACCGGCGGGTGAGGGTTGCAATACCGCTCATGCGTTGAAGAAAATTGAGAGCGGTTCTCTCTCCGGATAAAATGGCGGTGAGGCGGCCCCTGATTCGGCAGACCGTGGATCCCTCAGGGACGACGTCTCGATCCCTGTAGCGCTCCACAAATATCAGTGTCGGATCGATTTCAAGAAATGTTTGCTTAAACACTGCCATACCGGCCAGGATCAGTTTTTCCCTGGCAATCAGGATGGCTTCGCCGGGGGTATCGGGCGTAACTGTCGCACGGGTTGTGGCATCCCCAGGTCCCAGGTCTTCTTCAAGGGCACGTCTGATAAGGCCACGGATTGGCGAAAACCGGCCATTATCCATCAATCTCCTCCAGTACAGACAGGTTTTGTTCAAGTTTATGGCGTTTGGCGGAAAGGGTTTCGGCTTTTGCCTTGACTTCCGCTACGATATTTTCCGGAGCCTTATCCAGAAAACCCTTGTTTGAAAGTTTCTTTTCCGAGGTTTTCAAGTCTTTCTCAATCTTGGCGATGGATTTGCGAATGCGTTTCTTCTCTTCCTCAAAATCCATCAGGCCTTTCAGGATGACGTGAATTGAGGATTTCTCGAATACTGAAGTGGCTGAGGCTTCGGGTTTGGGAAGGTCCACGCCAATGTCCAGTTCTTCTACCTTTGCCAGTGTCATGATATGGTCCGCGTTCTTCCTAAGACGTTCGGCGTCTTCCGTATCGACCGTATCAATGACCACTTTGATCTTCTTGGAGGGGGGCAGGTTCATTTCTCCCCTTATGTTGCGTATGCCGGTGATAACCCCCATGAGGAGCGCCATGTCTTTTAAGGCGTCATCATCTTCCGGAAAGTCGGATGAATCCGGGAAGGAGGCGCTCATGATGCTGCCTTCGCTCCCTGGGAGTCTCTGCCAGATTTCTTCCGTTACAAAAGGCATAAAAGGATGCAGCAGTTTCAATGCAGCGGCCAGAGTTTTCAGTACCGTATGACGTGTGGTACTTTTCCGTTCTTGATCTTCTCCGTACAGTTCTTGCTTGACCATTTCAAGGTACCAGTCGCAGAATTCATGCCATACAAACTGGTAGCAGAGGCCGGCCGCTTCGTTGAACTGATAGTCGTCAATGGCCCGGGCCACTTTCCCGCTGACCTGGCCGATGCGGGTCAGGATCCAGCGGTCCGCAAGGGTTGAGGGGATTACTTCTCTGGGTTCTATTTCATTTTCATCCAGGTTCATGAAGGCAAAACGGGCGGCGTTCCATATTTTGTTGACAAAGTGGCGGTATCCCAGAATCCTTTCTTCGGAAAGTTTGATGTCCCGGCCCTGGGCCGCCAAAGCAGCCAGGGTAAAACGAAAGGCGTCTGTGCCGAACTCATCCATGATCACCAGGGGATCGATCACGTTCCCCTTGCTCTTGCTCATCTTTTTGCCTTCCGCATCCCGGACGAGCGCATGGATATACACATCTTTAAACGGAACATCCCCCATGAAATGAATTCCCATCATCATCATTCGCGCAACCCAGAAAAAGAGGATGTCGAATCCTGTGACCAGGGCGGCGGTGGGGTAAAAAGTGTTCAACTCAGGCGTTTCATCCGGCCATCCCAGGGTGGAAAAGGGCCAGAGGGCTGAACTGAACCATGTGTCCAGCACGTCGGTTTCCTGATGGAGATCCCGGCTTTCACAGTGGTCACATTTTGAAGGCGCTGTTTTGGCCACGGTGATTTCGCCGCATGCCCGGCAATACCAGGCCGGTATCCGGTGTCCCCACCAGATTTGCCTGGAAATGCACCAGTCCCTGATGTTGTCCATCCAGTCGAAATAGACCCCCTCCCAGTTTGAAGGATAAATACGGGTCTTTCCGTTTCTCACCGCATCGGCGGCGTCTTTGGCAAGCGGCGCGGTTTTCACAAACCACTGTTTGCTCAAAATGGGTTCGATCATGGTTTTGCACCGGTAACAGTGGCCCACCGCATTTCGGTACGGTTCAACTTTTTCAAGGAGCCCTTCGGTTTCCAGGTCTTTGATGATCTGTTCACGGCACCGAAACCGGTCCATGCCTTCATAGGGACCGGCCAGTTCGTTCATGATGCCATTGTCATCAATGACCTTGATCCGCTCCAGACCATGCTGGTTTCCGATTTCAAAGTCGTTGGGATCGTGCGCCGGTGTGATTTTCAGCGCTCCGGTACCGAATTCCATGTCCACATAACGGTCAAAGATAATGGGGATGGGTTTTTTGAGGACCGGGAGCAGCACCCGGGCGTCTTTCAGATGACTGTAACGGTCGTCTTTGGGATTAACCGCCACGGCCGTATCCCCCAGCAGGGTTTCCGGTCGTGTTGTGGCGACGGTGAGATGGCCTGTTCCATCTTCTAGAAGATACCGAATGTGATAAAGATGACTCTCCTGGTCCTGATGCTCCACCTCCAGATCCGCCAGGGCCGTGTGGCATCGGGGGCACCAGTTGATGATGTAGTCCCCGCGGTAGATGAGGCCCTCATCATAGAGGCGTACGAAAACTTCCTTGACGGCTTTAGAAAGTCCTTCATCCATGGTGAACCGTTCCCGGCTCCAATCACAGGAACACCCCAGTCTTCTCAACTGATTAATGATCAGTCCGCCGTATTTTTTTCGCCATTCCCATACCCGTTCGATGAATTGTTCCCTGCCCACGGCATGCCGGTCGGTCCCCTGGGCCGCCAGATCCCGTTCCACCACGTTCTGGGTGGCAATCCCCGCATGATCGGTTCCGGGTTGCCACAGCACATTGTAGCCGGCCATTTTCTTATAACGGCAGAGTATATCCTGAAGGGTGTTGTTCAGGGCGTGGCCCATGTGAAGGGTTCCGGTCACGTTCGGGGGTGGGATAACAATACAGTATGGGGATTTTTCGGAAGGTACGGTCGGCTTGAAGAGGTCGTTTTCCTCCCAGTACTGATACCATTTTGGTTCAACTTCTCTCGGTTCGTAACTTTTGGCTATGGGTTCTATTTCCATCGATAAAAAGACTCCTAAGAATGATAACAAACATTTTTTATAGCAGGATAGGATAAATCCATCAAGCGCTTAACGGGTCTCAATAAACAGGGAAGGGGGTTGTAACGGTCTTACAACCCCCTTGATGCTGCCGATATATTTTATGACTTCTGTGGCTCAGATGCTCACGGTTCTGATGACGCGATGCTTTGTTTCAAGGTATCTATGGCTTCCCGGATGACTTTTTCAGTTACCTGGGAAACGGTTTCACGGACCGCCTTATCAACGGTTTCCTGAATGACTTCGGTCAGCAGTTCCTTCATCCTTTCTTCGGAAATACCGGGAATATCATGGGTGGCGTCGGTTTCTTCGGGCTTTTCAGCCGACTCCGCGAAAGTATCGGATGCTAGAACGGCCGGACCCGCCGGTACATCTATGGGTTTTTCATCTTCATCCGGTTGTTCGTAACCGGAAGGGAATTCTTCAGCTTGTTCAATTTGAGGTTCTACAGCTTCAGGTTCGTCTTTTTCGAGATCGGCCAGGATGTCTTCCGGTTTTTCAAAGGCAGATGCCTCTTTCTCAAGGCCGGCCAGCACATCGTCCAGGTTTTCTTGTGATTGTGCGGGGAACGGCTCGGCGTCAGCCGCTTCAAATGCGGACGAATCTTCAAATTTAAAATCCGAAGATTCCAGTGGCGAAAAGTCATCTCCCGGAAATGCTTCTTTCATCTCTGCGGAGTCGGCAGTATCGGATGCCACGACGGCCGGGTCTGTTTTTTCTGCAGCAAATGAAGGGGGTACTAAACCCTCGACGGTTATGTCTTCGGGAAGTTTGATCGGGTCATGATCCAGCTCTTCCTCATCGAGTAGAAGCGGCGCATCAGCAACCGATCTGAGGGGATCCTTGTCTTCGCCCACCACATCCATCAATTCTATGATTTCATCCGAAGCGAGTTCATTGGGATTGGGTCCCGGATTCGAGTCGAGCGTCGGAGCCTTTTTGTCTTCTTGAGATAGATCTTGATCGTTGCTCATCTGGGTTCCCCCATTGATGGATTTTACGAGATCAGTTTCTGCCGGACCCATAACATGAGAGCTCGATATTGTCAAGGATTTCCATCATCCACATCCTCTCCCCAGTCCTCGGGAAGGGCCCCGACATCCTCATGGGTCTCCGGGTTATCGACATTAATGCTACTCACCTCTCTGAGCACCACATCGCCCGCGTGGTCAAGCTCAGCGCAGCCCCACAAAATGAACATGGTACTGATGCACAGAAAAAGCCTTTTCATTTCACAGCCCTGAGGGTATGGGTTCGTCTCAGTCGCGCCCACTTTAAAACAGTGGCGGATGGAGCAACGAGAAATTTCTTTTTTGACCATTGAGTGTAGGGAAATTACCGTTATGGGTCAAGGGGAAATTGGTAAAATGTCTATGTGATTAGCCGGATTTGCCTTGACAATCAAGTGTGCTTTCCTGTATGGACACAACGCCAAAGGAATCAACCCATTATCTGAACAACCACTGAAAAAAGGATATTATGAAAATGCACGTCCACAGTTCCATTACCTATGAACCAGCCATAACCCGTGGGGGATACACTGATCGTGTCCTTCATGTGAACCTTTCCACCTCTGAGATTGACATATGGAAGATGCCCCCGGACCATAAGGACAAGTATGTGGGGGGCCGGGGATACGCCCTGGCGTTGATATGGGAAAAGACCCGGGCGGAAACCCGCCATGACAGTCCGGAAAACATTGTGGTGATGGCCAGCGGCCCCCTTTGCGGCGATCCGAGATTTCCCGGGAGCGGGAAATTCATTGTTGGCACCATTTCTCCCCTGACGAATACCTTCATTGACTCCAATATCGGCGGGCATTTTGGTCCGTTGCTGAAGCGCTGCGGTTTTGATGCACTGGCGGTGTCGGGACTTTCCCCCGATGGGGAGAAAGTGCTCCAAATTGACGGGGACCGGGGAACCATCCGGATTATTGATGCGCCTGTCTTTGGGGAAGGGATAGATGCGGGCGGGCTTACTTACGGGGAATCACTTCTGAAAGCGCTGAACGACCATGAACTAAACGAGCACTCGGCGGTTGTCACAACGGGCAAGGGGGCTGAAAACGCGCGATTCGGTATCGTGAACAGCCTCTTTTTCGATCGAAGACGAAATCGGCTTCGGGCCAAACAGGCCGGGCGGGGGGGTACCGGCACGGTGATGCGCCGGAAGGGATTGAAGGCGGTGGTGGTCCAGACGCGTCAAGCCGCCACCCGGGCAAACCAGCCGATGGATGTGAAAGGCGTCAAAGAGGCCGGAGCCCAGCTCAAGCGGGTGTTGAGCAAAATGGATCCCACTCAGCTTCGTCTGGCCAGTTGGGGAACCACCGTTTTAGTGGAATACATGAACAAGTTTCACATCCTTCCGGTCAGGAATTACCAGAGCGGCCAGGATCCGGAAGCGGAAAAGCTGTTCGCCGACATATTTCTGAAAGACTATTTCGGCCGGAAAATTCCAGACGGGTGTTTCAGTGGGTGCAATCTGGCCTGTGCAAAAGGGGCGGAGGATGTCACTTTGACACGGGGACCCTGGGCGGGAGAGAAGGTCGGCATTGACGGTCCTGAATACGAAACCATTGGTGCGGTGACGGCCATGGGTGTATTTGATCCGCAGTTTGTGATGGAATACAACTGGTATTGTGACGAATATGGATTGGATACCATTTCAACCGGTGTGACCATGGCGTTTCTGATGGAATGCTGGCAGCGGGGATACCTCACAAAAGAGGATAGCGAGTACGACCTGAACTGGGGCAATGTGGCGTCAGCCGACCGGCTGTTGCACGAAACGGCCAATGGAACGGGGTTGGGGGCTATCTGTGGAGATGGGACCGTGCGCGCCAGGGAATGGGTAGCGAAACGGCATTCCGACCGGACGGGGGCGCCCCGGGAGGAAGTTTTAAATGAACTGAAAGCGTTCGCCATGGAAGTGAAAGGGCTGGAATTCAGTATGTACAGCACCAAGGAGTCCCTGGCCCAGCAGGGCGGATACGGGTTTGCTTTGAAAGGTCCGCAACATGACGAGGCATGGTTGATTTTCATTGACCAGGTCCACAAAGAACTGCCCACGTTCGAGATGAAAGCCGAAGCGCTGAAGTGGTTTCCATTGATTCGAACATGGTTTAATGCGGTGGGGCTTTGTAAGCTCCCATGGATTGATGTAAGGCATCCGGATGCGGCGAAAACGGCCAACCCGGCCCAGAATACGCCGACGCTTGCGTACTATGTGAACTATCTTAACGCCACCACGGGGTCCAAAAAGACCCTGCAGGATGTCCTCAATGACTCAGAGAGGTTATACCACCTTCAGAAGATGATCAACCTGCGCCAGGGAAAAGGGACGAGGGTCAGTGACCAGATTCCCCTTCGCGCCATGGGACCCGTTTTTACCAATGAATATGAGGGACGTTCAGAATATTATGACGAGTGGTTGAGAGAGCAGACCGGTCAGAAGCTGCTGCCTGCCGGCGTTGAAGAGCGGTTGAAGATGCTGATTGAGCTGCGAAAAGAGGCCTATCAGAAGCTCTGCGATTCAGTATACCTAGAAAAGGGTTATACGACTGATGGGGTTCCCCTGCCCGAGACCCTGGAGCGCTTCGGACTGCTGGATGAGCGTGCGGCAGCACTGCTTTCGGAACATGGACTGGGATGGGGAGACGACAGGCGCCTGTCCAACTGATGCCTAGTGTTCGTCAAGGAGGAATTTGTGGTTATATCCGTCAATTTTTATGGCCTGCAACGAATGGTGGCCCAGACCGACGAGGTGCAGATGTCTCTTTCAGATGGAACCCGTGTGGATCACGTTCTGGAAGCTGTCCAGGAGCGATTTCCAACGCTGCCCCTTCAAAAGGAGGACCTTCTCATTACGGTCAATGACAAGGTTTCGACGGCAAACCAACTGCTGAAGGAAAGGGATAAAATTTCTTTACTGCCCCATATCGGAGGGGGTTAAAGGAGAGAAAATGAAAGAAAAAACAAAAACGCCGACCTGCGCACTCTGCGATGCTGAAATGCCTGAAAAAATCTGTGTGACGCAGGAAGGGAAGGGGGGCAAGGGATGCCCCACCCTGATTGAAAAGAAGATCCTGGCAGAATCCAATCGAGAATACGATATTCCGGATGTCAGGAATTTTGCCCGGAAGGCCTCGATCCAGGAAGCGGAATGCTACGCCAACCGTGATCAACGCCCTTACATCATGCAGCCCACCAAGACCCGCATTGTGGAGATCTGTGAGTTTGCCAAGAAAATGGGATATGAGCGGCTAGGTCTGGCGTTCTGTGTGGGGCTGGCGAGAGAAGCGCGGTTGGTAACGGATATCCTCGAAAGTCATGGGTTTGACGTGGTTTCGGTGCTCTGCAAAGCGGGACGAACTTCCAAAGAACTGATTGGTCTTGAGGAGTCGGAAAAGATCTTTCAGGGAGCGGAGGAGGCCATGTGCAACCCCGTCTATCAGGCCAAACTGCTGGATCATGAGAAATCACAGTTCAATATCGTGCTGGGCCTGTGTGTGGGGCATGATTCACTCTTTTTCAAATATGCGGAAGCGCCTACCACAGTGCTGGCGGTCAAAGACCGGGTAACCGGGCACAATCCCCTGGCAGCCATCTATCTATCCGAGTCCTATTACCGAAAAGTCAGACATCCGAAGATCGTATCAGCCAAATGATGTGGGTGCACATGAGGAAAAACAGCCGATGGCCACATTGAAAGAGCTGATCAAGGGCGCCCCGGTTCATGAGCGGCGCCTGGAACTTCGGTCCTATCCCCTGGAGGATGGACGGTTGATTATTGAAGGATGGCTGCGGGATGAGCGTCTGGTTGACGGGTACCACTGGAACGGCGTTCGCCGGGAGCCCGGAGTGGTGCACTGGATGTGCATCCGATTTCTCGTGGGTGACTGGCCTCTGACCATTCTGGAAGCGGAAGGGGAAATGCCCAATGTTCCTCACCAGCTTTGCTCCTCGACCCTTGAAGGGATCAAACGGGCGGTGGGCATTAAAATTGTTGCGGGGTACAGCGAACAGATCCGAAAAATATTCGGTGGGGTTCGTGGGTGCAACCATCTGACCCATCTGATGATGGTCATGGGTACGGCGGCGCTTCACGGCTACTGGACCCACCATACCCGGAAACCGAGGCCGGTTCCCCGTTCCCTGGAGGAATTCGAAGCGCTGCCTCAGCTGCTCAACAGCTGCGCCTTATGGGGCAAGGACGGCCCCATCATGAAAGACTTGAAGGCGGCCATTGAAATGTCCGGAAAAGCTCAGTGAATATCTAAAATAGTCTGATCATCTCCTTGATGTTTTCCAGGATCATGTGGGGATTTTCAGCCATGAGCGCTTCCTGGTCGTCCAGGCCGCTGAGGACCCCGATGCTCATCATTCCGGCAGCGTTGGCTGCGCGGATGTCTACGTGTGAATCCCCGATATAAACGCATTTCTCAACCTTTACACCCAGCCGGCGGCTACACTCGATCAGTGGATCGGGGAAAGGTTTTTTCCTGGGGGCGTCTTCAATGGCGATAACGACGTCCAGGTGTTTTTTGATGTCGTTCTTTTCAAGGGGCGTCAGTTTTCTGTCGATGTATAATCGCTCCGTTGATGTCACAATGCCGATGGGAATTCTCAAACCCACAAGCCTGTCGAAGAGTCGGGTCACACCGTCAAACAATTTTACCTGGTCCTTGAATGTACTTCGTGAAGTATTTCTCGCAACCGTCATGAATTCATTAATGATTTTATCTTTTTTGTGTTGCAGATCTTCGGGGATCAGTTTTTCGATGACCTCCAGCCCTCCGCCGGTCATGAATTCAATCACCACGTTCTTGGGCGCCGGGGGCAGCCCGATGGTTTCAAGGATGGTTTCCATCAGTTTGAAGTAAACCGGGACTGAATCGATGAGGGTGCCGTCCAGGTCGAAGAGGGCGCATTTTATATCAGGGATTTTCTTTGTGATGAATTGAGATTTCTCAGCCAAAGGGTCTCCTTCTTGAATCGGAATCAAGAGTGTATAAACTGCTTGAGGGTTTCGAAATATTTTCTTCCCCCAATAACCCACGTGTCATTGTGCCCCGCGCCCTCAATGGCATAAAATGCCTTGGGTTCAGCGCTCGCTTCAAAGAGACGTTCTCCCATTGAGAAAGGGATGATTTCGTCCCGGTTGCCGTGGATGATCAGCTTGGGAATGGCGATATCTTTGATTTTCTCAAGATTGTTGTAGTGAGCCGGCAGGAGGGGAGATAGAAGCGCGAAAAGGGGCATGGTTCGGGCCATGGCTTTTGTGGAAGTAAAAGCGCTCTCCAGGATCATTCTGTCCGCTTGCCTTTGAACGGCAATCTCCGTGGCCACCGCCGCCCCCAGAGATCGACCGAACAGGATGATGCGATCCGGGGGAATCCCCAATCTGTTCCTGAGATAGTCATAAGCCGCCAACCCGTCCAGATACACCCCTTCCCTGGAAGGGCGCCCTTTGCTTTTTCCGTATCCCCGGTAGTCAAAAATGAATACCTGAAACCCCTTCTTCAGGAGCTCTCGAATATTATGGAGGCGGTGACTGATATTGCCGGCATTGCCGTGACAGAAAAAGATGACCGGGGATTTCCCAGGCAGGGGGAAAAACCATCCATGGAGTTTGGTTCCGTCCTCCGCTTTAAAGTTTATGGACTCATATTGCAGACCCATCTGATCCGGGGTCATATCAAAATCGGTCTGGGGATGGAATACAAAAAAGTTTTCAATCTGAGAATAAAAGCTGATGAAAAAAATGACCCCCAGAAGCGGAATCAGGATAATTGACTTTTTGCGAATAACAAGCATTGGCCTCCAATCTTTCTAAACGTGTATTTCGCCATTTGCAAAAAGAAGGTTTCGTGGGGAAAAAACAAAAGCCCCCATCAGAATATGGCTTTAATTCTATTGCTGAATCCAAATTTTTGCAACAGCATCATTTATATGTCGTTTACTCGCAGCTTATGCTCGGATATAATCCATCTCAGAAAGATTATCGCCTTTCCGGCTCGGCCCCGCAAAACGATTTTGGAAAAGCTGTGAAAGACGCTACCCGTTATCAGAAGATCCCATGACCAGTATTTACCAACATTCCCTGCAATTGTTGAACACCGCTTGCCTAAAACTCGACCTTAAGCGCTCCGGGTTCCTTCTCGGTTGTTTCTTTCTCTGTCTGGGGGCGGCGGTGCGCACTCGGAGCTATCTGGCCGGCATATCCCTGTGGAATGATGAAGCCGCTTTGGCCGGGAATCTGCTTGCGAAACCAATGGCGGCCCTTTTCGGGCCACTGGATGTGGGCCAGATAGCGCCCATTGGATTCTGCCTGGTTGAAAAATTCAGCATTCTGCTTCTGGGCAATAATGAGTTATCACTGCGATTGCTTCCCTTTTCTGCCGGGATGGTTGCATTGCCCCTGGCTTTTCTGTTTGCCCATCGGAGTGTCGGACCCTTTTGCGCCGTGTTGTGTATGGCACAACTGGCGGTTATCCCCGAAGCCGTTTATCACGCAAACAATCTTAAACCCTATTCCCTCGATCTCGCTATTGCCATAGGCCTTATGTTGCTGGCATGGGGTGGCGGGTCTGTGGTTTGTTCTCGAAAAAAACTTCTGTGGCTTGGCTTTTGGGGAAGTATCGCCCCGTGGTTTTCATTTTCAGCGGTGTTTATTCTATTCGGGATCGGCGCTGCCGTAATGATCCGCTGCACCCTCAGCCGGTATTGGAGAGGACTTGTTTTATTTTCGGTGGTCTCTTTTGCCTGGATATTCAGTTTCTGGCTCCAATACCGGTTTTTGCAATCACAAACTCAAGACCTGTATCTCTTAAATTTCTGGGACAAATATTTTATGCCTTTCCCGCCATTTGTTCCGGGGGATTTGGAATTTTTCTCGGATGTGCTCATACGGATTTTCAAGAACCCATTGTGGACACTGGGCGCGAGGGGATCTGCTCTTTTTTTCCTGGTGGGTTGTATCCTCCTTTGGAAAAGGAACCGGCAATTACTGGCTTTGATTCTCCTGCCTTTAATCTTGAATCTATTGGTTTCCGGTTTTCACAAATACCCCTTCGGGGAACGATTGTTGTTGTATGGCGTTCTCAATCTCTATATTCCCATTGCTGTATTCCTGGAATGGATATGGCGCTACAAATGGCGCTTTGCGTGGCTCAAATATGCTGCTATTCTATTAATTGCCTTGAACCTGGTAAAGCCGACGGTGGAAGCGGCTAGGTGTCTTGTTTACCCGATCAGGATCGAAGAAATGAAACCAGTGGTGACCTATCTTGCGGATCAGCACGAACCCGGTGACACGTTTTTGGTACACAACAACGCTTATCACACCTTTTCGTATTATCAAAAGCGATTTCATATTGACTCCCATGCCATAAGGGTGAGCCAGGCGCTCACACCGGAGACGTTAAACAAAATTACCCAAGACCTGAGTTCTCTCACGGGGCGCGTGTGGCTGGTATTCGGGCATGCCAGAAGACTTGGCGGGACGGATTATGAAAAGGCTTTTTTGAATGAGGCAAAAAAGCGGGGTCAATTGATCGACCAGAGTGTCCATGCGGGTGCATCTACCTATCTGTTTCATTTCCCTGCCTCTGAACTGAAAATCGATAACCAAAAAAACTGAAACAAGGAGGTTTCTAAGTGCCCTGGCGGAAGTATCACACAATCTGGTTTGTCATGGCCTTTGGGTGGGTGGCGCTCTATGTGGTGCGCATGGGGATTTCCCCCGTGCTGGGCATGATCATGAAAGAATTCCAAATTTCCTATGCCACCGCCGGATCTCTTTTCAGCGCTATTTTTCTCTCTTACACCCTCATGCAGGTGCCGTCCGGGTATCTCGGGGATCGTTTCGGCAGACGAAAAATCCTCATTATAAGCACCCTGCTGTGGTTTTTTTTCTCCCTCGGCACAGCCCTGGTCCAGAGTTTCGTCATGCTGGTGGTCGTCCGCTTTTTGACCGGGTTTGCCCACGGCGCCTATTTCGGAAATGAGAAACCGACCATCGTGGCCTTTACCCCCATTGAAAAAATGGGTCAGGGCCAGGCCGTATCTTTTATGGGGCTCGCATTCGGATTTTTTCTGGCGGTGTTTTTCTCAGGGATGATTGCCGATTACACCCACAACTGGCGGTGGGTTTTTGTGGTCTTTGCGTTTCCTTCCATCATCACCAGCTTCCTGGTTTTTAAATATGTGCAGGATCCCAAACCCGTTCCGAAAGAGGATGCAGCCCAGATACGCGCGGCTTACCGAAAGGCATTCATGGGTCGTGATCTGTGGCTCATGTATACCTTAGGTTTCACGATGCTCTACGCCTACTGGCTACTGGCCACCTGGATGCCCTCCATATACATGGAAATGGGCATTTCGACGATCACCGCAAGTTCCGTTCTCTCCGGGATACTGGGTCTGGTGGGTCTTCCCGGTTTGTTTATCATCGGGACGCTGAGCGATACGTTCTCGAGAAGGGGGGTGGGGCGGAAGTGGTTTGTGGCCGCCAGTGCACTGATTTGGGCGCTTTTGATGTTCGCCATGGCCTATGCGGTGGAGATCCGAGCATCCAGCACCTTGATTACCGTTCTCTATTTGACCTCCGGGTTTTTTGCATTCGGGGTGTGGCCGCCATACTATGCGCTTCTGGGCGAACTGGCGCCAAAAGAAATCGTGGGAACCACATTTGGTCTGGCCAATCTGATCGGGTTTTTGAGTTCCTGGGTCGCCCCGTTTTTTACGGGATGGATAAAGGATACCACCGGCTCTTTTTCGGGTGGTTTATATGTGGCGGCGTTCGTGTTGGCGACGGGGATTATTCTCATCCTGGCAGTTAAAACGCCTCAAAGGCAGAAAAGCAAAAGCAAAAGCAAAAGCAAGGGAACTTGACGTTTTCATATACAAAGACTAAAAACATTGCAATCTTTTTAGACGTTTTGATATAATCTCACCACTATTTTCAGGACTTCGCAAACCGCGATTTCATCTGGGCTGCCTGCTGCGGCAAACTGAAGGCGCAATGTGCCGGAAAACTGACACCTGAAACGCCGCATCAAAGCACGTCAACTAAGGTATCCATATGAAGAAAAAAATTCTGGTGGTTGATAATCATCCGGTCATTTTAAAGTATATGACCAGCCTCCTTGAAAAACATGGGCATCAGGTTAAGACAGCGGGAGACGGTCTTTCCGCACTTGACATTCTGAGGACATTCACTCCTCATGTGATGTTCATCGACCTGGTTATGCCCAACATTGATGGGGAACAGTTATGCCGGATTATTCAGGAGATGCCGGCATTAAAGGAGACTTATACCGTTATTCTCTCGGCAACTATCGCCGAAAAATCCTGGGACTTTCATGAACTGGGCGCCGATGCTTTTATAGTAAAGGGGCCATTTGATCAGATGGAAAAGCATGTTCTCGCTGCCATAGAGCAATCGGACCACCATGTTTCAATGGATTCGCCCGATAGAATTATGGGGTCTAAAGGGGTCTATAAACGGGAGATAACCAGGGAGCTCATATGGGCCAAAGGGCATCTTGAAACGATTTTGGGCAACATATCGGATGGTATAATAGAACTTTCCCTTGAAGGAAGGATAATTTTTGCCAATCCTGCGGCTATTTCTTTCATGGGCACCTCGGAGGAGGTATTACTGGGCTCAACGTTTTTAGAATTGATCCATGGGCGTGATCGCCAGAGGGCTGAAAAGTTACTGTTAAAAATAAAGAGTGGCTCAGGGAGGGTAACCCTGGAGACCCCTCTGCTCATGAACAGCAGGCACATATCACTTAGCATGTTGTGGGTCAAAGAAAACGACACCCCCTCCATCATGGTTGTCCTCAACGATATCACCGAAGTTATTCAAGCGGAGGAAGTCCTTAAGAGGGAACATCAGGCACTTGAACGGCAACGTTTAACCCAGATCATTGATTTTCTCCCCGATGCCACCATGGTGATTGATCTGGAAGGGAAGGTGATCGCCTGGAACCGGGCCATTGAGCATATGACCGGCACAAAGGCCCGGGATATGCTGGGAAAAGGAGACTATGAATATGCCATCCCCTTCTACGGGGAGAGACGGCCGGTTTTGATCGACCTCGTGGGCCAATGGAATAAAGAGATAGAGGAGAAGTATCAGTATGTGAAAAAGATAGGGGAATCACTGGTTTCCGAAACCTATGACCCGCTTGTTAAACCCGGAGGATTTTTGTTGAACAAGGCCTCTCTGCTTTATGACAGCGCTGGTGAAGTCATGGGGGCCATCGAATCAATTCGCGATATCAGTGAAATGAAAGAATTTGAGGAGGCGCTGAAGGAGAGTGAGGAGAAATATCGCCTGTTGGTGGAACACGCCAATGATGCCATATATATTGTTCAGGGTGAGAGGCTGATATTCTTCAATCCCAAAGCAGAAAAGATATCGGGACACACTGCTGAGGAATTGGCTGAAATTCTTTTTATTGACATTGTTCATCCTGAA
>Ga0233431_1001136_pt1 | contig 48346 bp, 45 predicted proteins | sample SI_118_April2016_FD_179867 | JGI IMG/M metagenome (GOLD analysis project Ga0233431, IMG submission 179867) | Seawater microbial communities from Saanich Inlet, British Columbia, Canada - SI_118_April2016_200_MG | ecosystem: Environmental > Aquatic > Marine > Inlet | place: Canada: British...
ATATTGCAGAATACGCATGGCGATACAATCATAGAAACATGGAAGCTAAAGACAAAATCAAGTCGATTTTACAATTGCTTGAAAACAGATACGAATATAGTGGCTAATTTAGGACTTTACCCTAATCAATAACAACACGTGCATCGTTGGGTTCAAAGAAGAGGAAACACGGGAGGCACTGGCCAGTGGTGACCAATGAAATCACCGCCGATATGCTGGAAACTCTGTACAAACGTTTGAAACATGACTCCGAAGAGAAAGGGTATCACCTGAATCCCGATGTTGAGTTTGTTAAGGATTTATTGAGAAGCTTGTTGATCAATGAACAGCGATATGGGTATTGGTGCTGTCCATGTCGTCTGGCATCGGGGGATAAGAGCGAAGACCTGGATATTATTTGTCCCTGTGACTATCGGGACCCGGATTTGGCTGAATATGGCGCATGTTATTGTGCGTTATATGTTTCCGAAGCTATTGCGAAAGGTGAGCAACAGGCAGAGCCAATACCGGAACGCCGTTTGTCCGAGGACGAGCGAAAAGACAAATATCGAGAACGGGGGAAAGCTGCTCACCAAGATTCTTTGACGTATCCGGTCTGGCGATGTAAAGTATGCGGCTACCTTTGTGCTCGAGATGAGCCCCCAGAAACTTGCCCCATCTGCAAAGCAAAGAAGGAAAGGTTCGAACAGTTTATGTAGTTTAATACATCGGAGGCGAAAAATGGCCAAAGCAACCTGGAAAGGAACGATGCTCGCAGAAAGTGATAGTTACGAGATGGTTGAGGGGAATGTCTATTTCCCACCTGATTCTGTCAAATGGGACTTCCTTACAATGACAGACAAACACACCACTTGACCCTGGAAGGGGTTGGCATCATACTTCGATGTTACCGCCGACGGGGAAACAAACAAGGATGCAGCCTGGACCTATCTTGAACCCAAAGAAAAGGCGGTTCACATCACAAAGCATGTGGCTTTTGGAGTTGGAATAAAAGTGGAGAAATAACTGTTCGGGGGAAAAGAGGGTTGACATTCGCAATATATCACCGTAAAGTGATGAACCAAGAACAAATGAAACGGGAGGTTGTATAGATGGAGAAATGGATAAGATTACTCGGCGTAATGGTTATCGTGATGTCATTGTTCATCGTCTCTGCTTGTGATGATGACGATGATACTTCGGGGCAGGAAAGTAAAGGCCCCATTGTCGTAGGTTCCAAGATCGATACGGAAGGTGCGTTGCTGGCCAGTATGATCATCCTGGTATTGGAAGAAAATGGATTCGATGTTACCGATAAAGCACAGACCGGCACGACCGCAATCGTGAGAGCGGCTCTGGAAAGCGGTGAAATCGATATGTACCCGGAATACACCGGGAACGGAGCTTTTTTCTTTGATGAAGCTGATTCTGATGTCTGGAAAGATGCCCAGGCAGGGTATGATCGGGTAGCAGAACTCGATATGGAAAATTACAATATCGTATGGCTTGAGCCTGCACCGGCAAACAATACTTGGGCAGTAGCAATTCCTCAAGAACTAGCGGAGGCAGAGAATCTGGCTAGTTTAGAAGACTTTGCCACATATGCAAATGGAGGCGGCCACGTTAAACTTATTGGTTCCGAAGAGTTTGTCACCAGTCCCGCTGCCTTGCCTTCATTCCAGGAGGCTTACGGATTTACCTTGTCTAGTGATCAGTTGTTGACAATATCCGGCGGAAATACTGCCCTTACAGAAAAAGCGGCTGCTGAAGGAACCGATGGCGTGAATGCGGCCATGGCATACGGAACCGATGGGCAAGTGGCCGCGCTCGGCCTAGTTATTTTGAGTGATCCCAAGGGCGCTCAGCCCGTATATGAACCGGCACCGCGAGTTCGGGGGGAAATCATAGCGGAATACCCTGAGATCGCCGGTATTATCAACCCCGTCTTTGAATCCCTGGGACTCGAAACACTACAGGCTTTGAATGCTAAGATCGCCGTCGAAGGCCAGATTGCCATGGATGTAGCTGAGGAATACTTGATTTCGGCAGGATTTTTGGCCGAATAGCATTTTCTGATGATAAATCGGGAGATCATGAGCCAGTTGGCGGCACGGCGTGATAGCGTGGCCATCACCGGCTCTGTCTTAGGACTAGCCTCTCTCCTGTTTGCATGGCTGACCCTGAAGCCCAACCGATTGCTCTCCGGCACAGGGCTTGAACTGTGGAACAGCGCGGGATGGGACGATACGGTCATCATTCTGGTACTGTGGTCGGTTTGCCTCGGATTAAGCTTCGCCGGAAACAAGCGATTACATGCATTTGTTCTAGGTGTACTGGCTAATGTAATTCTGATCTATACATTTGTTTTGGCAGGTCATACAGCAGGAAACCTTCTTCAAACAGCTCCCCAGTTTGCCCGGATATCACTTGGGGCTGGTTTCTGGTTAACCATTGCCGCGGCTTACATCCTGATACACGCTTCGCGCCGTCGGCTTCAAGATGTGCGGATTTGGCAAGGTTTCATTACATGGTCGGCGTTGATCGCCTTCGTGGTTATGCTCCTTGCAGGCTGTTTCGATGACCTGGCAATAATGCAGGAATATAATGCTCGTTCTGATAGATTTGAACAGGAGTTCTTCCAGCATATCCGGCTTTTTGTTCAGCCTGTTGCCATCGGAACAATTATCGGTGTGTTACTGGGTATCTGGGCGGCACGAAGTCGAATAGCAGAACATCCGATTTTTTTTACCACCAACATCGTTCAGACAATACCGGGTCTGGCGCTCCTGGGATTATTACTTCCTATCCTGTCTGCGCTGGCTGATGACTATCCGATCCTGGAGGATTGGGGCATCCGTGGGGTTGGACCTGCACCAGCCATCATTGCGCTTACCATTTATTCGCTTCTCCCTATCGTCAGGAACACCTTTGTGGCTCTGCGTCAGGTAGATCCGGCAGTTATCAATGCTGGTGTGGGAATGGGTATGAGCCGATTCCAAGTGTTTTATAGCATCGAAGTACCGTTGTCAGCCCCGCTGGTTCTGGAAGGAATCCGAATCGCAGCCATCGTGGCTGTAGGGCTCGCAATCCTGGCGGCACTTATTGGCGGGGGTGGGCTTGGTTTTTTTGTGATGGAGGGGTTTAACCAGGGAGCCTCCGATCTTATTCTGGTTGGAGCGATACCTATTGTTGTGCTGGCATTTGTTGTGGATGCAGCGATGCGACTTGCTGGAAGACTGGCAACTCCTAAAGGTATAGCGGCAGGTGAATCGTGATTCGAATAGAAAATGTAACCAAGCGTTACAGTGAGACGATAGCTGTTGATGATCTCTCCCTTGAAGTTGATGATGGAAAAGTATGTGTGCTGATTGGACCCTCCGGCTGTGGAAAAACGACCACGTTACGGATGATCAACCGACTCATTGAACCGACCTCAGGACACATCTATATCGATGGGAAGGAAACACGCCAAATGAAACCGGAAAAGCTAAGGCGTTATATCGGATACGCAATTCAAAGCGTCGGATTGTTCCCCCATATGACTGTAGCGGCTAACATCGCTGTAGTACCAAAACTGCTTCACTGGAAAAGGCAGCGTATTTCTGACCGAGTTGAGGAGCTATTGACACTGGTTGGACTTGATCCTACAGAGTACGCTCGGAAATATCCTAACCAACTTTCCGGCGGGGAAGCACAACGAATTGGAGTGGCCCGGGCATTGGCTGCTGATCCACCGGTATTGTTGATGGATGAACCGTTTGGCGCGGTTGATCCGCTAACCAGAGAGAGATTGCAGGCTCAATTTGCCAGGATTCAGCAGGATTTGAAGAAGACCGTGATTTTGGTGACTCATGATTTGGATGAAGCGATTCGTCTGGCTGATCAGATCGCCATAATGAATTCAGGAAAGTTGGTTCAATATGATACACCTGAGATCATACTTTCCAAACCGGCAAGTAAATTCGTCCATGATTTCGTTGGAACTGATCGAGCCTTGAAGCGTCTTTCTCGAATTAATATCGAAGGTTATATCAAGCCTGCCTCGTCCATCAATGTTAGAACCCCAATTCAGGAGGCAGTTTCATCTCTGGGTAAGCTACTATACTTATGGGTAGTGGATGACCACGAATACCTTCTGGGTTGGCTGGACCGAAGAAGTATCAATAAAAGCACTTCTGTCGAGCGGTCGATGGTCAGCACGGACCTATCTGATATGGCGGTCCGTTCGGGTTCTACCCTGAGGGAAGCCCTGTCCCGCATGTTAGGACTTGGCTTCAAATTCGTCCCGGTGGTCGATGAGTCCGGGCGGCTGATTGGGGAATTAAGTCTAAAAGATATCGAAGCGGCAACGTCTGAATTTGAGAAATAGAAATGCTCAATTTGCATTTGCGACGCTGGATTATACTGCTCGCCCTGATAGCGGCATTTGTTATCCTGATTGCTCAAGAGAGCTTTTGGGGAAATGTGTTAAGCTCTCTCTTCCCCGATGAAAGTGAGGTTTTATACCCGCGTGCCGGCTTGAGTACATTGGTTTGGGAGCATATCCAGTTAGTAATCATCTCCAGTGGATTGACCATCCTCATCGGTTTACCACTTGGTATATGGGTAACGCGTGAAAGCGGTAAAGATTTCCTCCCACTTGTCACGGACCTGACCTCGTTTGGCCAGACGTTTCCCCCGATTGCAGTACTTGCTCTGGCCGTTCCCGTCATGGGATTTGGCCGCGAGCCAACCATCCTGGCCCTCTTTCTTTACGGTTTGCTTCCGGTGGTTCGCAACACTATTGCCGGTTTGCAGCATGTTCCTCGCGATACATTGGATGCAGCTTATGGGATGGGTATGAGTCGATTGCAGGCATTATTTCTTATCGAATTTCCCTTAGCATTGCCAGTGATAATCACAGGTATACGTATATCCGTTATTATCAATATTGGAACGGCCACTGTTGGAGCACTGTTTGGTGCCGGTGGACTCGGTTCACCTATCGTTGCAGGTATGTCCGCCCAGCGTAATTCCGCCTTTATCCTTGAGGGCGCAGTACCAGCTGCCATCCTGGCTATTCTGGCCGATCAGTTGTTTGCTACTATCGAATCAATGTTTGCTTATTCCCCAAGCAAACAATATCAGCCTTAATTATTTAGGCTCCAGACAGAACCTCAAAATGTTATAGAGAATTAACATTTTTTGAACCGATGTTATGATTTCTTAACTCATCAGCCTGTAATATATAAGCTACGATTCATTTAACAGGTTTCGATCGGCTTAATAACAAGGGAATCCAATATCGTTCCAAAGGAGGTTTTCCATGAGACGATGTAGTTTTTTAGCTTCTCTCTCAATACTTCTTCTGATCCTGTTCGTGGGTTGTTCCTCGGATGACGAAGAGGCAACGCCAGTACAAATCCCAACTTCAGCCACTCCAGCCATGTATACAGATGTATCTCCAGCCGAAGCCAAGGACCTGATTGATACAGTTGCAAATCTTGTAGTTCTCGATGTCTCACCATTGTACACTCAAGGTCATTTACCCGAGGCTATCAATCACCCCATGTTCGATGGATCTTTAGCGGCGGTTATTCCATCACTCAATAAGAATGTTCCCTATCTGGTTTATTGCCATTCAGACAGCGTTTCGATTGCCGCAGTTGAACTACTGATTGACAATGGTTTCGAGACCGTGTATCGGCTGGATGGGAACTATGCGGCATGGGTTGATGCCGGATTTGCTGTGGAAACAGGTACTGGTCCCAAAACGACAGGGCAATGGATGCCCGATGGTTTGGTCACGGAGTACGCTAATTCCTCTCAACTTGACAACGACTACGAGCTTTATTGGGATATCGATGATCAATATATCTATGTCGGAATGAAAGCTAAGACAGATGGATGGGTTGCTATTGGCTTCGAACCTTCATCGAAAATGAAGAATGCGGATATGGTATTTGGATTTGTGGAAGATGGACAGGTTAGAGTTGTAGACATGTATTCCACTGGCAATTTTGGCCCACATCCTGAAGACACGGAAAAAGGTGGTACTAATGATATCCTTGAGTTCGGTGGCAGTGAAGACAATGATTACACAGTGATTGAGTTCAAGCGAAATCTTGTTACTGGCGATGAGTATGATAATGATCTAACTGGTGGAACGGTAAAGGTGATCTGGGCATATGGATCGAGCGATGATTCATCACAGAGACACTCAAAACGGGGAGGAGGGGAAATCACTCTTCTAAAAATGTGAAGGGGGCGAGAATGGATATCTTCCATGAACTGTGGGTTGAAAAGCTGATATATTCACTTGGCATTGTCAATATTGTGTTGGGCGTGCTGGTGTTTTTCTCCTGCCGCTGCATTCCCATGACCGCTTTTATCGGTGCCAGAATCATGAAATTTAGCGCCTACCAGAAGTTCTATAAAGTGCATTGCGCCCTGTGGCCGCTTCTCTGGATATCGGTTATCGTCCACGCTGTTTTCGCCATTGGGTTCCTGGGAAACCCTTATTAACTGAAAATATCTGAAACCCGATAAATCAGAAGTGATAAGGAGGAAGCATGAGAGCGAAGATCGTGTTTTACAGTATGTATGGACATATCTATAAGATGGCAGAAGCTGTAGCTGAGAGCGCTAATGAATACTGATTATGATTTGGTGATTGTTGGTGGAGGACCAGCGGGGCTGACCGCTGCAGGATTCGCCATGCAGTTGGGGGCGAGTGTCGCTATTGTGGAGAAAAACAGGATTGGCGGGGACTGTACATGGTATGGTTGTGTCCCGAGCAAAGCGTTGTTAAAAGCCGCCAAAGTCGCTCACACAATGCGTTCATCCGATCGTTTCGGGTTGGAATCAATCGAACCGATTGTTGATTTAAAGCAGGTAATGGCCCATGTCCAATCAGTTGTCAACGATGTGTACCAGCACGAATCGCCGGATGTCCTGCGTGCAGATGGGATTGGAGTTTTCATTGGGGATTGCCGATTTCTCGATCCCCACACTATTGCTGTTGATGACGTTTTCATTTCGGCGAAACGTTTTCTCATAGCTACCGGAGCCCATCCATTCGTACCGCCGATTTCAGGACTAGACACTATCAATTATCTGACCTATGAATCTCTCTGGACACTTGAAAAATTACCTGAACATCTGGTTGTTTTGGGTGGAGGGCCTATTGGCTGTGAAATGGCACAGGCGTTCCGCAGACTGGGAGCAAAAATAACTATAGTCGAAGGAGAAGAGCGGATTTTGCTCAGAGACGACCCGGCAGTCTCAGAGGTTCTTGCTGGTGTGTTCGAGTCTGAGGGAATCGATTTGAAACTCAGCGCCAAAGCAGAGCATGCATGGCAGGATGGCAACGATATCCATCTGATTGCCGGTGGTGACGAGATTGTCTGCGATAACCTTCTGGTTGCTATTGGACGGCGTCCCAACGTCGATGGACTTGATTTTGAAAAATCAGGAGTAAAATACAGCCCAAAAGGAATCGAGGTGGATGATCATCTTCGTACCAGCCAAAGTCACATCTATGCTGCCGGTGATTGTATAGGCGGCTATCAGTTCACCCATTATGCAGGTTGGCAGGCGTTCATGGCAGTGCGCAATGCTTTGCTGCCCGGTGCGGTTAGCGGAATAAGCGAATATGTTCCATGGACTACTTTTACTGATCCGGAAGTCGCTCACATAGGTATGAGTGAAGCTGAAGCAAAAGAAGAACATGGGGATAACGTCATGACTTGTAATTGGCCAATGGACAAAGTTGATCGGGCTCGCACTGAGGGGAATACCACGGGATTTATCAAGTTGGTTCACAAAAAAGACGGGGCGTTACTCGGGGCAACGATAGTCGCCGGAAGAGCCGGTGAGATGATTCATGAATGGGTTCTGGCCCTTAAAAATGGGATGAAGGTTGGTGATATCGCTGAGATGATTCATGTCTATCCTACGTATTCAACCGCCAGTATGCAAGCCTCTGCCGATGTGCGCGTATCTCAATTGCTGAGCGGCACATCGGGGAAAGTTATTCGTGGATTAGCTCACCTTATTAGATAAAGGAATGTGTAATGCTTGCAAACAATCTAAGGCAGGAAGTTCGTAGTCATATTTTCCAGGAGGTCACTCGAAGTATTTGTCCGGAATGCAGAAAGGTGATTGATGCTCAAGTGCTACTTCGAGACGGAGGAGTTTATTTAAGAAAACAGTGTCCCGATCATGGGTGGCATGAGGCCCTCGTTTCGTCCGACATCAATTGGTATCTGGAATCTCTCAAATACAATAAGCCCGGAGCCATTCCCTTCGATTTCGCAATGCCAGTCGATAAAGGGTGTCCGTCTGACTGCGGTCTCTGCCCGGAACATCAGCAACATACCTGTGTCGGACTTATTGAAATCACTACCCGATGCAATCTGAACTGCCCCATATGCTTCGCTGACGCCAGCCCGGGTTATGATCTCAGCCTTCAGCAGGTTGAAACCATACTTGATCGACTGGTAGAAACCGAGGGTAACCCGGAAGTAGTTCAGATCAGTGGGGGAGAGCCAACGCTTCATCCACAGCTCATGGAAATACTTGCTGCTGCCCGAAAAAGAGGTATTTATCATGTGATGCTTAATACCAACGGATTGCGCCTGGCTCAGGATATGGACTTTGTTCGTAAACTCAGCAAATACAAACCGATTGTTTATTTGCAATTTGATGGTTTGACGCAGGGAGTCTATCAAACACTACGGGGGCGCAAGCTTCTGGATATCAAAAAACAGGCACTTGAAAATATTCACGATGCAGGGATGAACGTTCAATTAGTTGCCACTGTGGTTCAAGGTATCAACAACAATGAAATTGGTGATATCTTGAGGTTTGGGCTTGACCATCCGGCAATACTGGGAGTCTGCTATCAGCCGGCTACGTTTGCCGGACGATGCTTAAATCATCACGATCCGATGAATCGAACTACGTTGCCTGATGTGCTTCATGCTCTGGAAGCACAAACCGAAGGCATGTTCCGCGTTGATGATTTTCGACCTGTCCCCTGTCCTCATCCTTCCTGCCTGGCTCGCACATACGCCTTTGTTGATGGGAAGGAGGTTATTCCTATCCCTCGAATTATGAATGTTGATGATTATCTGGATTTTGTAACCAATCGGCTGGTTCCGGAGTATTCCATCGAACTTCAGGCTACACTTGATTCACTGTGGAGCATGTCCGCTATCATGGGCAACGATAAGACAACGGAAGCACTAATGCGCTGTTGTAATCCAAGTTTGCCTATGGGAGAAAATAGCGAATCGATGATCAATCACTTTTTTATGGTCCATGTTCATGGTTTTATGGATGAACACACATTGGATGTGAAACGTTCGATGAAATGCTGCGTTCACCAGCTCTTGCCGGATGGACGTGCAGTTCCGTTTTGTGCCTATAATAACCTGGGATATCGCGAGCAAATGAAAAAGCAATTTGAGGGCCAAACCGTTGGATAAAACTGAAGATCGTCAGATCAAGGTTTGTTGTGCCACGTTTTATGAAAGCGATGCTATTCGAATGTTGATTGGCGAAAGCTTTCATCCGGGTGGTTTGGCATTGACACATCGGCTCGGCGAAGTTATGGGATTAAATGCTGAATGTAGCGTTCTGGATGTCGCTTGTGGCAGGGGAACGTCAGCTGTTTATCTTGCTAGGAAATTCGGTTGTACGATTAACGGCATTGATTACAGCAAAGAAAATATTGCTGCAGCTCAAGCACATGCTGCGGAAAAGGGTGTTGCTGGTCTAACGATGTTTAAGCAAGGGGACGCAGAAAGATTGCCGTTTGATGACACCATTTTTGATGCTGTGGTAACCGAGTGCAGTTTTTGTACTTTCCCGAACAAAGAACTTGCAGCTGGCGAAATGGCTCGCGTCTCTCGCATTGGTGGTTCAATAGGGCTGACAGATATGACCATCAGTGGTTCATTACCTGAAGATATTCAGTCTATGTTGACGTGGGTGGCCTGTATAACTGGGGCTGGAACGTCCCAAGAATATGTAAGCATACTGGAAAAATACGGATTTGTTGATTTCACAATTGAAGACCATAGTGACAAACTTATCAACATGGTCAATGGTGTGCGAAAGAAGTTGTTCGGGATTGATATGATGGCAGGTTTGGGAAAACTGGATCTGGGAGTACTTGATTTGGATGAAGGCAAGCGCTTGGCGCAGCGTTCCGTTGAGCTGATAGAAAGTGGTGAAGTGGGCTATACGTTGATCACAGGAATAAGGGGATGAAAGGCTGATTATGGCCAATAGTATCTTAGGGATATCGCTTTCCGTTTTCAGAACTATCCTGACACCAGTCTGGGCGATTTCAGCATTGCTGATAGGTATAGCTTCGCATTTACCACTATTTTTCGCGATTTACACATCGTTACTGAATATTATCTGGATGCCATTTGCCGGATTCATCATGTCAACCAGCTGGCTGTATCAAAAGAGCCCTGTTCTTCGATTACCTCTGGTATTGGTATCGATACCTGTATTGGTATCCGCGGATATTATCCTCACCATAATGGCGGATATGGATCGGTACGGCAAATATGATAAAGCCATGGTGATTGACCGATGGCCCTTCTCTTCACCATGTGATATCCAACAAATGCCGTTCAATCGCGTTTCATACACATGATTGCGACTTAGGTCACAGTATTTCTATTTGGAAAAAGTGAAAATGATGGCAAAGGAGCTCACAATATGAGACATTCATTTACCATAGCAACCTCATCCTTTCTGGTAGTAGCGTTATTCCTTGTAGCAACCGGTTGTGGAACGAACGAGGAGTCAGAAGAGCTGAAAGCGCTCAAAGACGTCCAGATAACAGAATATGAAGGCAAGGATCTTTCCTCCATTGGTGCATTCCGTGAGAATTCCATTAAAGGACCCCAACAAGTTGACATAGAAAACTATGTGCTCAAAGTAACCGGACTGGTAGTTGATCCCGCAGAATATATATATGATGACATACTCGATGATTATGAGCACTATGAAAAAGTAGTCACGTTAGATTGCGTGGAAGGTTGGAGTGCTACGATTCTCTGGGAAGGCATGTTGATTAGAGAACTTATCGAAGAATCCGCTCCGCTCGATAGCGCTAATACCATAATATTTCACGCTTATGATGGATACACCACATCGTTCCCTATCGAATATATCATGGAAAACGATATATTGATGGCATACAAAATGAATGGAGTTACCATGCCGCCTGAAAGAGGGTATCCTTTCCAACTGGTTGCGGAAAGCAAGTGGGGCTACAAGTGGATAAAATGGATAACAGAAATTGAACTCTCCGATGACGTTGATTACGAAGGTTATTGGGAAAGACGAGGTTATTCCAATAGTGGCGATCTTGATGAACGATCCTTCTAAATGGTAGATTGATATGGCATGGCTGCAATGGATCAAATGGACAAAAAGGCTGGTCCGTTGGGGACTCCTGATAGTTACATTTCTTTATGTAATTACCGGATTTGGTATCACTGAATACCAGACTGTAGAATCACTAACATTTGGCGTTTTAGACAAAGTCCAGTCATTCAAGATTCATACCAGTCTGGAGATTCCATTCATTAGCCTGCTTGTACTACACATATTCATCTCTCCTGTACTAAGGCTGTATTTCAAATTCAAGAAGGGGGTTCCAATTGGAACAAAAGGCATATGAGAAAACACTCAAATTCGCGATTCGTAACGAAGTGAAAGCTCATGATTTCTATATTGACGCTGCAACCAAGCTTCAAGACTCATTCCTGAAAGAGCTATTTACAGATTTGGCCAATGAAGAGAATAACCATAGAGCCATGCTGGAGAGTTTTCACGGATCCGATCCTAATACTCTACCGTTAGAAATACCTCCCCAATACAATATTTCAGAATCTATCGACGAACCGGAACTCTCAACCAATATGAAGCCAGCTGATGCATTCGCCATGGCAATGAAAAAAGAACAGCAAGCTATGGAGTTGTACACTTGGATGGCCAGCGCAACTTCCGATTTACGACAAAAGGAATTATTGCTAGAATTGGCAGACATGGAACGTATTCACAAATCCAGGATGGAAAACGCTTTCGTTGATGTAGCCTATCCGGAAGTATGGTAGAGTTTTTGTATGAGCAACCATCTTGAGAATCTAAACTTACAAATCACCCAATTTATTGATCAAGGTAAATACAGAGAAGCTGAGCCGTTATTACTGCAGGCAGTTGAATTGACCATGCAGGAATACGGAGAGGATCATCATTCTTCTGGGGCTGTGTTGAATGAACTGGGAGGACTGTACCGGGCAATCGGTCAGTATGCCAAATCAGAGAAAGCCTACACTGATGCCATCAAGGTACTTGCCGCAACCCTCGGTGAGGACCATGCCGACTACGCTACTGCCGTCAACAACCTGGCGGGAACATATCGACTGATGGGGGATTATCCTAAAAGCGAAGACCTTTTCCGCAAAGCTATAGACATCTATTCCAAAAGCCTGGGAGAGAAGCATTTCCTATACGCCAGCGGATTGAACAATCTGGGACTCTTATATCAAGACATGCGGCGATATGAAGACGCAGAGAAACTTCACCGTGAGGCATTCGAAATCGTCCGCAGCAGCGGCAACAAGGATATTCCTTATGCTACCAGCCTGAACAACATTGCCGGACCTTTGAGGGCAATGGGCAAACACGAAGAAGCCGAGCCGCTTCTCAAAGAAGCACTGGAAATATATGGTGAAACAGTTGGCAGAAAACACCCACTGTATGCTTCAGGGCTGAACAGCCTGGGCGGATTATACTGCGTGATCGGGCAATATGAAAATGCCGAACTGCTTTACAAAGAAGTAATCGATATCTTCTCAGAACTGTTCGGCAAGGAACACCCGGATTATATGGCAGCCATGGCCAATCTTGGATTGGTATACGATCGCTGGGGAGAATACGAACAAGCGGAAAAGTACTACTCCGAAGTAATGGAGTTTCGTCGGCGAACTCTGGGAGAAAGCCATCCCCGCTACATTGGTATAGTTAATATGCTGGCAAAGGTGTACGAAAAGAAAGGGGAAAGTGATAAAGCTTCTGAACTCCTTTCCCAATTACAGAAAAAGTAGCGCGGTGCATTAGCCCCGCTCCAAACAGTCCGGGCAGGCAGCTCTGTTTTGCTGCAAGCCATAGACCAAATTAGTTAGTTTTCCGCAGTTGGCTCATGATCATATAACACAGGTTACGATTGCAAGACAACGAGCAACAATGAATGGACTTGAATTATGTGAGCGGTACTTCTCTGAAGTAGGTGTTCCGATGATAGCTGAGAAGTTCGGTGAGCATCAAAACAACATCGCCGCTGGTTTGGTGGGGGACGGTTCCGAGTGTTTCGGATTTGACGATGAATTATCCCGTGATCACGATTGGGGACCTTCTTTCTGTCTATGGCTAACTAAAAACGATTTTGAAACAATCGGTCCTGGATTGCAGAAAGAAGTGCAAAATCTCCCCGGAGAATTTGAGGGCTTCGGTCCCAGGAAAGAGAGTTCATGGGGAGGGGGGCGTGTAGGTGTTTTCGAGATTGAACAATTCTATCGGAAGTTCATCGGTCTTGACCATCCTCCTGAGACCTTGGTGGAATGGCGCCGAATCCCCGAGATCAATCTGGCAGCGGCGACCAATGGCAAGGTCTTCACCGATCCACTTGGCGACTTCACATCCTTCAGAGATCGACTGAAGGGTTTCTATCCCGAAGATGTACATCTGAAGAAAATAGCTTCAAGATGCATGACAATCGCCCAATCGGGGCAGTACAATTATCAACGCTGTGTTAAACGAGAAGATTATGTAGCCGCACAATGGGCAGAGACCAAATTCATCACCGATACTATTTCCATTGTATTTCTATTGAACAAGCGATATCGGCCTTTCTACAAATGGATGCATAGAGCAACGAAAAATTTACCTAAATTGGGAGACCAAATTTATCGGCTTATTTCCGATCTTGTTACCACTCACGATTACAATCGAAAAGCGCAATTAATGGAGCAAACATCGCAATTACTGATAGCGCAACTTCGGCACGATGGCCTTAGTGATTCTCCAAGCGATTTTCTACTCGATCACGGCCCAATCGTTCAAAGCAAGATCGAAGACTCCCAAATGAGAAGCATTGACGTATGGGCTGAATAGCTTTAGAGTTTAAGCGGAATTCTTTTCAATGTTACAGGTTTGTAATATTTTACTGTTTTCATTTTATTACTCCTCAATATTCCATACGCTATCCTGATTTAAGACCAATCTAAAATATACGGAGGAAAACGATGACTCAGACTACTGACAACGCTCAAGCAGCTTTCGCAGGTGAAAGCCAGGCTAATCGCAAGTACCTCTTCTTCGCCGAACAAGCTGAAAAGGAAGGGTACAAACAGGTGGCTCGATTGTTCCGGGCAGCAGCAGATGCCGAGACGGTACACGCTAAAAACCATCTAAAAGTTCTCAAAGGCATTAATTCAACAATAGAGAATCTGAAGGCTGCTGTCAGCGGTGAAAACCATGAGTTTACCGAGATGTACCCCGGATTTATAAAGCAGGCCGAAGCGGATGGAGACCAGAAAGCAAAAGATAGTTTCGAGTTAGCGAACGAGGTAGAAGAAATCCATCATGGTATGTTCGGAGCGTTCCTGGACAAAGTGGAAAAAGGAGAATCCATCGAAGAAACGTCAATCCACGTCTGCCAGTATTGCGGGAACACTGTTGAAGGTGAGGTCCCGGAAAAATGTCCGGTTTGCGGCATGTCTCAAAAGATATTTAAACAGATTGATTAATATTTTGGTGCACTGAAGGAGTCTAACGATGCGTAGAACACAACTCGCCGAAGGAGTTTACTGGGTTGGAGCTATAGACTGGGATATCAGGAATTTCCACGGATACACCACGAACCGAGGCACAACATACAATGCCTTTCTTATCGTAGATGAGAAAATAGCACTCATTGATACGGTCAAACACCAGTTTTTCCCGGAGATGCTGCGTCGTATCAAAGAAATAATTAATCCTGAAGATATAGATTACATTGTCTCAAACCACGTTGAAATGGATCATTCCGGTTCGCTTCCCATGATGCTTCAGGCAGCTCCCAAGGCTGAGCTGATTACAACAGAGAAACGTGGCGAGGCTGGACTCAAGAAACACTTCAATATCGATCGTAAAATGATCCCAGTGAAAGAAGGTAGCACTCTCGATTTAGGAAAAAGGCAGCTTGCCTTTGTACCAATACCAATGTTACATTGGCCTGATTCGATGGTTACCTATTGCCCTCAGGATGAAATTCTCTTTTCCAGCGATGCGTTCGGACAACATCTGGCAACTTCCGAGCGGTTCGATGATGAAGTAGATCCCGCTGTTATTATGCAGGAGGCTTCCAAGTATTACGCCAACATCCTGATGCTTTTTGGTCATCTTATTCCTCCGGCTGTAAGCAAGCTTGGCGGACTGAGTATCAAAACGATAGCTCCGGATCATGGAATTATATGGCGCTCCGATCCGGGCAAGATCATTTCTGCCTATACTGATTGGGCGGCAGGCAAGACCATCGATAAAGCCCTAGTAGTATATGACTCCATGTGGCACAGTACTGCAAAGATGGCAAGCGCAATTGTGGATGGACTATTGGAAGAAGGTATCGAGGTCAAATCGTACAACCTGACATCCACTGACAAAAGCGATATCATGACCGATGTACTCGATGCCAAAGCTTTGATTATCGGATCGCCAACCTTAAACAATGGCATGTTCCCTTCTGTAGCAGAGTTCCTATGTTATCTTAAAGGGCTCAAACCCAAAAATAAAATCGGCGCTACGTTTGGCTCGTACGGTTGGGGTGGTGGAGCCACTAAAGCTGTCCGGCAAGAAATGGACGAGATGGGCATTGAAATGATAGCCGACGATCTTACCTTCAAATGGGTCCCCGAAGAAGCTGAACTGGCTCAATGTGTGGAATTTGGCGGCAACATCGCCAAGAAAATGAAGTGAGGTGATCACAATGACGCACAAACATCAACACAACATGGTCTGTGAAAACTGCGGTAACGAAGCAAATATGATCGTCAAAGAAGAAGCCAGTGTAGCTGAACACCAACAAAAGCCTAAAAAAACAACCATCGTCTGCCGGAATTGTGGCAATGAAGCAAATATGATACTGGAAGAGGTCGAAATCGAAGATTGAAAAAGGTTCTGTTTGTCTGCGTTCATAACTCAGGCCGAAGCCAAATCGCGGAAGCGTTTTTCAATCAACTGTCCAAAGGGGAGGTAAGGGCTTTCTCAGCTGGAACTGATCCAGATAAAAACGTGGATTCTGCAATAGCGAGCATAATGATGGAAGAGGACATCGACATTACAGGTCAGATGCCCACACTGCTTGTGCCCGAAATGACCAATGAAGCGGCGAAAGTAGTAACCATGGGATGCGGTGTGGGGAATATCTGCCCGGCGCCAAATATACCTATCGACGATTGGGGACTAGATGATCCAAAAGGGCAATCGATTGAAAAAGTCAGGGCGATACGCGATGATATCAAGATGAGAGTAATCGATTTGCTCAAAGAACTTGAAAGCGAGTAACACCCGGAGGATTTAAAATGGAAGAAGCGGAAAAAGCATTAGAGATACTGCGAAGCGCTATGAAGATGGAAAAAGATGGTCGTGAATTCTATCTTAAGTCTGCCGAGAACAGCCAATCGGATATAGCCAGAAACTTGTTTGAAGTTTTGGCCAAAGAAGAAATAGTCCATCAAGAAGTTATTGGTGAGATTTACGAAGCACTCAAATCCGGCAACCAATGGCCTGATGTCAAAATAACTCCGGTTCACGATAAAAACGCCGAAAACATCTTTTCCGCCGCCCTTAAAGACCCACAACAGCAAACAGCAGCCACCGATGATCTGGAAGCCGTGGGAATCGCGTTAAAAATGGAGGAACGAGCTTATAGACTTTATAGCGATCGTGCCAAAGAGTCCACGTATCCTGCAGAGGAGAATTTCTACAAAGCTCTGGCGATTGAAGAGCAATCACACATAATGAGCCTGCGCGATACCGAAGAATATCTAACCGATACGGAAGGCTGGTTCATGAAAAAACAGCACATAACTTTGGATGGAGATAGTTGAAGAAGATATGAATAGGAATATAAGCTGGTTGGTTTTTCTGGGAGTATCCCTGCTGGCAGCATCGGTTGCAGTATACTACGTTCATTACCTGATATTTGATGATGCCCATCACATTTTTATTTATATGGTGGGTGATATTGCCTTCGTCTTCATTGAGGTCTTAATGGTTACCCTCATAATTCATAGGGTCCTCACCGAACGAGAAAAGCACGAGCGAATGGAAAAAATGAACATGGTCATCGGGGCATTCTTTAGCGAGATTGGAACCACCCTGCTCACCTATTTTTCCGATTTTGATCCCAAGCTGGAAACCATCAGGAAAGACCTTATTGTTAAAGATAACTGGTCCGAAAAAGAATTTGCCCAGGTAAGCCAACGTCTCAGAAAACATGATTACATGGTTGAGGCAAGCGGGATCGAACTCAATGAGCTTGCCTCGTTTCTGGTAGGCAAAAGGCAGTTCCTGCTGGGGCTGATGCAGAATCCTACTCTCCTGGAACATGAGTCTTTTACCGGTCTGTTGCAGCCGGTTTTCCACTTGACCGAGGAATTAGCCGCAAGGGGAAACGTTTGCCAGATAACCGATCCGGATTGCAAACATCTCAACAACGATATAAGACGCGTTTACGAACTACTTGTACATCAGTGGCTTGAATATATGCAACATCTGAAATCCAACTATCCCTATTTCTTCAACTATGGCATGAGAACAAATCCATTTGACCAAACAGCTTCTCCGTTTGTCAAATGATGCCAAGCATCGAATACTAGACACAAACGAGTCGTCAGACAAACTGGCTTATTGTTGGCGACCAGTTACCCTTGAACAGCTATTGCTATGATAGCTTTCAATCAGTTTAAGGAAGCTCTGAATAAGTGGTGACTTCGGGGGTCTGGGGGGTGTCCCCCAGATATAAAAGTCCCCCAAGACTGGGGGATACAGGGGGTTGATCAGAGGTTCCTTAAGTCAGAGTGACTTGATGAAAAAGATATATCTGGACTTCAATGCCAGCACTCCAATCGCCCCCGAAGTTTTGGAAGCCATGGAGCCGTTCCTGAGAGATCACTATGGCAATCCCTCAAGCCGGCATTGGGCAGGCATACCTGCCAAACAAGCTATCGAGCACGCAAGAGAGCAAGTTGCTGGCCTGCTCGGCTGCTTCCCCGACGAATTAGTCTTTACCAGTGGTGGTACGGAATCAAATAATCATGCTATCAAGGGAGCTTTTTTCGCATTAAAGCATCGTGGAAACCATATCATCACAACCCAGATCGAGCATCCGGCTATCATCAAGCCATGTCAATTCTTAGAAAAACTTGACGCAAATATAACATACATTCCGGTTGATCAACATGGAAAAGTAGACCCAGAGAGCATTCGCAACGCAATCACCAGTAAGACGATCCTGATTTCGGTTATGCATGCTAATAATGAAGTAGGGACTATACAGGATATTGGCCAGATTTCTCATATCGCTCGAGAACAGGAGATACTATTCCACACGGATGCAGCCCAATCTATTGGCAAAATTCCGACACTGGTTTCAGACCTGGGAGTTGATTTGCTATCAGTAGCCGGACATAAGATTTACGCACCGAAAGGGATTGGGGTATTATACATCCGACGAGGTGTCAACCTTGAAATCTTTATGCACGGTGCTGGACATGAGGCTGGCCGTCGCGCTGGAACAGAGAATGTACCATATATCGTTGGTCTCGGTGCTGCTTGTGAGCTTGCTCGATCATGGGTTGGGACCACGCAAATCAAAGATATTAGGGATCAGTTCTGGCAGTTGCTGCAAGAAGAATTCGGCGAACGTGTTGTCCTCAATGGACATCTCACCAAACGCCTGCCAAATACACTCAACGTTTCTTTCGTCGGGATGTTCGGTGCAGAAATATTATCTCAAATGGAAAATGTAGCAGCAACCACCGGCTCGGCCTGTCACGAAGGAACTGTCGAATTTTCCCCGGTCCTCAAAGCCATGGGAGTTCCAGCAAAAACGGGTATGGGAGCCATTCGTTTCAGTCTAGGCAGAACAACTACGATAACTGAAATCGAATGGATGGTCAATCGATTAAAAAATATCGTCTCCTAATTTTCGAATTGTCATTCCCCCTTAAAATTCAACCTTGATGCTCCGAAGATGTCGCTATTCACCTGCAAAGCGCTTAATTAGGTCTTATCTCTCGTATTGCCATAACCGTTCTTAATATATTAGAATACTCCCAAAGCTAGTAAGGTTTTAATGACATTGACTGTACCAGTTGAGTTTTTGCAAGCATCCCCCTATTTCGCCGACATGAACGTTTCGGAGCTTGATTCAGTTGCCGGACTGTTCTTTGAAAAGAAAATAGACAAAGGCGATACCATAGTATGGGAAGGAAACCCCGGAGAAGCCCTGTATTTTGTTGCCTCTGGGGCAGTCAAATGCTTTAAAACATCTGAGGAAGGTAAAGAACAAATACTGCAAATCGTATTGCCGGGAAACTCTTTTAATGACGTAGCTGTTTTTGATGGTGGTCCCAGTCCAACAAGTGCCGAGGCGATGAGCCTGGTTGGCTTGTACGGAATCACAAAACGAGATATGGAAAAGGTAATTACCGATCACCCATGGTTACTTCACAATATAGTACAGGTGCTATCTGCAAAGGTAAGACATCTTTTGGATTTGGTGGAAGACCTTTCCTTCCGTCATGTTATCAGTAGAATTGCCAGAATACTCTTGGAGTACGCTGATGGTGCAGGCCCCAAACCCAAACTCACGCAACAAGAGATGGCCGCTCTGGCTGGAACTGCACGAGAGGTAGTCGGGCGATCATTGAAAACCATGCAAGAAGACGGCTTGGTCAGGATGGAAAGGAATCGATTGGTTATTTCAAATAAAGATGAGCTAGTTCGGTTGGTCAACTCTCATCCCTGATATGATAATGCGACATAAGTCACAGACCTTGCTAAGGTATCAAGTTAATATGATAAAGGTATGGGAATAGACATGCTGGAAATGCCTTGGGTAGATTTCGAGAAGTGTACGGGATGCGGCACCTGCGTTGCAGCATGTCACTGCGGAGCCATTGTAATCGTTGAAAGTAAGGCCATTATAATTCAGACTTTGAAGTGTGGTTGGTGTACCGTTTGTGAAGCGGTCTGCCCAGAAGGTGCACTTTTATGCGAATTTGAGATAGTTATAGAAAACTAGAAACCAATTATCAATTGGATCATATCTTAAAAGCGACCGAAGAGGTCGCTTTTCTTTCGGCAGAGCATCAATGGGGACACAACCGTCAATTCATTGCATCAAGAACATCCTGGACTTTTTGCACTATCCCGGTCACATCATTAGTGGATACTTCAGAGAACCATATCTTTTGTGGGTATATGATGACATTAGGCCCACGGCCACAGAGCCCAAAACAACCCGATTGAGAGACTCTAACTTCTTTTTTCCATCCTCTGTTGCTGACCTCTTTTTTTAGAGCATCCAGAATAGCGGGACTGTTCCCATCAGCACACGATCTTTTTTCACCATGACGATCATTCGTGCAAACAAAAACATGGCAAATATACGGCGATTCTTTTTGTTCCATATTATTAATCCCCTCATTAAGATATGACTAAGAAACAAATCTTATACATTGATAGCGTACAAATATCAAGGCGTAACATCGGTGAACTGGGCATAGTATGCCGCCTGATCATACATCTCTTGAAGAGAGATATTGTTCTTCTCCAGGTCCCGCATAATCTCGGGAATATACTCCTGAACAATTCCAATATGAAGTCTCATCATCTGGCAATATTGCCTTAATCTTTCACTCGTACCGGTGAGCGCTTGTACCGGGCATCGTCCTCCACAATAAGGATGCACGCCACAGTTATAACAACCCAGCCCGTCTTTGTAATCGATTAACGATCTTAGGCAGGTGTACTCACATGAGGTATGCCTGTATCATCGATGGTGCCAACGGCATACTCAGGAGGCAAATCGGCACAAGAATGAATCTTCCCGCCCATGATATCGAAATTACGCGCTAACTCTACCGCACAAGCGGATGTTTCCCGTTCGTTTCCGGTCAGCAGGTAAAGGATCAATTCATTCAAGTGTATGATCGGCAATATCCTTCCCCCGGCCAGCCATACAACATATACATCCATGATACGCCGAAGGTCCCTCTCATAACGCACAGCAAAATTTTGCAGCGACCTAAACGGGCTTTCCGTTTCTACCCAATGCCAGAAAAAGAGATCCGCACAATCACTGTTGTAAAGAGAAAGAAACTCGGAAAAGCAATCCAAAAGTGACTGCTCTTCACGGATAGTTGACCACATCAATACCTGACCAGTCTGATTTTGACTAAGCTTATGGAGATTCTGTTGAATGCTATCCAGATCAGTTCCCGGCCGAATCGAATTATGCTGCTCCTTGGCACCATCTATGGAAACTGACCAAAGCCATATTTTAGGTATCAACTCGGGATGCTTGTCTATCACATCGCCTAGAAGCTGGCCATTGGTGTAAACCATATATTTAAACTCGCTTGAATTCCCACTGGCAGACAGTATCGACATTATCTCTAGAATTTTTTCTGGAAGAAGAAGCGGTTCACCACCATAAAATGACACTACAATTTCTTTCTCATCGAGCCCCTCTGTGAGATTCAAAATCGCTGTGGCATCTCTCTGGGGATTGGTATCGTTATCCTTCGATAGCCATTCGTTGTCGCTATTACGAAAAGTGATATTCGAATTAACGCAACCGACGCATTTGGCATTGCATCTCCCAGTTACCGAAAGATGTATATAATAAGGTCTGCGCTCTTCAAGCGTATCACTTGCGATCAGCTGAGACGGCATAGATACGGCACTGTTTAGGCGGAGGTCACCAAAAAACGGATGGATGAAATATCGAGCAGATTCCATTAGAGAACCTTGTGTTTTGCTAATATACTACAAAACCATTATTGAACAGTCAACAAGATGAGCAAATTGTACTCCATACAGTATTCTTGTCACTGTGACAAAAATCACATACACTAATATCGATGCAATCTAGAATTAGTCAGAAACAATCCCAGGTTGGAAAAACAGCAACACAGGCGCGGACGCGGTTGAGGTGTGGCTGTAGATTTGAGATAATCAACTAAGGTATGGGTTTCAGACTGCGAGGAGGCACGATGGCTATTGACACCACAAACGGAACTCTCAGTGAGAGAGTAGTTAAGACAAAAGAGGCACTACTAAATGCCACCGCACGGATCGATATAGAACGGGATCAAGCAATGCAGGCAGCTTACGCGGAAACCGGCGGACTACCGATGGTAGTCCAGCAAGGTCGATTTTTCCAGAAACTCTGTGAAGACAAGACCATCTCTATCGATGACAATCCCGTTGTAGGCACTCTTACACAACATGCTTATGGCTCATATCCACTGATGGAGATAGGCCCGCTGTGGATGAAACGAGTTGACGAGTTCAGGTTGCCCATGGATTTTGCCGTGGTGATGCCGGAGGAGAAGGAGTGGATTGTCAATTCTGTGGAATACTGGCGTCACCGTAACATTTTCTCCCGAACTAGAAGCAAGGTACTTGACTTCCTAGGTGTTGATATAGGCACTCTGCAAAAATGCGGTGTAGCCACCGAGATCAATCCTGGTGGTCTTATGAGTGGCATCCCGGACTATGCCTGGGTGATCAATACCGGGCTTGACGCAATTATCGAACAGATTCAAGATCGAAAAAAGGCGCTCGATATGGGTGACCCGGATGATTCTCCGAAATGGTATTTCCTGGAAGGTGCCGAACTCTCTCTCAAAGGTTTGGTAACCCTGGCAAAACGCTATGCGGCCCTCGCCCGAGAAATGGCAGCCGCGGAGAGCGATACCGAACGCAAGAAAGAACTGGAAGAGATAGCTGATATCTGTGAAAATGTCCCCGCCAAACCGGCCCGTTCTTTCCGTGAGGCCATTCAAGCAGGATGGTTCTGCATCCTTGGCGCCTGGTTCCAGACACCAAATATCGCTGTGTCAGCTCCGGCCCGATTTGCCCAATATACGTATCCTCTATACAAGGCAGACAAAGAAGCCGGACGGATTACGGAGCAGGAAGCGATAGAACTCATCCAGTTCTATTTCATCCGAATCCAATCTCTCGGACAGGTATTGCCTCCACAGGGATTCAAGTATTCCCAGAGCCGGGTGGCCATGCAGCTTTCCATAGGTGGATTGACCCCGGAAGGTGAAGATGCCACCAACGATGTCGACTGGCTGTTATTGGAAGCCAAAAGGCAGCTGATGATCCCCGAACCGCTGCTCGCTTTGCTTTATCACGATAAACTCTCGGACGATTTTCTGATGAAATGCGTAGAATTGATCCGCACTGGAATCGGGCAGCCGGCTATCCACGATGCCAGAAAACTGGTAACGCGAAATCTTTATCATCGTGAGGGTATCTCAGTTGAAGAGGCTAGAAATCAATGTGTAGTGGCATGCGTCCAAGATGCAATTCCCGGATACACCGATGGTTTCTGGGAAGGTAATTTCAATACTGTTAAGATGCTTGAGCTAGCGCTTAACAACGGGATCGATCCGCTGACTGGTATTCAGATCGGGCCCGAGACCGGTGATCCGAATAAGTTTGAGACCTACGATCAACTTTACCAGGCAGTTCTCAAACAGCTAGGGCATTTTATCCCGCTTATCCGAAGAATTGCTCGGATCGCGTGGAATATTGAACGAGATTTTCCTGTACCCTATTGTTCAGCGCTGGTCCACGACTGCATCGAACGCGGGAAAGACATTACCCAGAATGGCGCACGATACTCCTTGAACAACGGGACGAGTTTTGTTGGGGTAGTAGACCTCGGTAACTCTCTTACCGCTATCAGAACTCTAATATATGAAGACAAGAAGATCACCCTGAAACAACTGAGGGAAGCCCTGGCCGCCGACTGGGAAGGCTATGAGGATATCCATAAAATGTGTCTCGATGCACCCAAATACGGTAACGGTAATCCTGAAGTGGATGAGATAGTCAAAGAGCTATACCGCGTATGCTGGAACGAACATCAGAAATATAAGGACTTCCTGGGAAGGAATATTGCACCTGAAGCTTACTCTGTTTCATCACATGCAGCCTTGGGCGAGATAACCGGAGCGCTTCCAAACGGCAAAAAGTCGAGACTAGCGATGACAGATGCCTCGGTCTCTTCGCAGCACGGTACCGATATAAACGGACCAACTGCTCTCATCAAGTCAGCCGCAACCGCGCTCGATACGGAGAAATATGGCACAAGCCACTTCAACATGCGTTTCCATCCAACTGCGCTGAGAGGTGTAGATGGGGCCAAGAAATTCCTGGCGCTGATGAAAACCTATATGGACCTGGGCGGATATCATGCTCAGTTCAATTGCGTGGATGCACTCACACTCAAGAGCGCTCAGGAAGAACCAGAGGAACACCGAAATCTCATCGTGAGAGTAGCAGGCTTTTCAGCTTACTTTGTACTACTGGATAAAATCGTTCAGGATGAGATCATTGATCGTACTGAATTAAGTATGTGATAGATACTGAGTTCATCGGTGACACATCAGTTGAAAACATGCAAACATGGTTGGGGGTTAACCCCATTGCTATATAGGTGTAGACACCATAAACTTAGTGTACATTGAGAGGAGTTGTACGCTCCAATTTCCAAAAACTGAAACCACGGTAATCGCCACAAATTCATCCCAAGCGATTCCGTGAGCACCGAGAAAAGCAAACCAGGAGAAATCCCGGGACGCAAAGCTACGGGTCTACTGCCCATTATTGGGTAATGACAGCCGGGCCACCGAAGTGCAATCGGGTCTAATCTTATTTTCATCCTGTTTCACTTCAGAAGGAGCGCTCTCTCGGCGCTCTTTTTTGTTGTTATGGAGGGGAAGAAGAAATGGAAAGACTTGTTTCTGAGGAATTCTTACCAAACACCTCAAAAAAGACTAGAAACGAATTAATCGCTGAAGTGGCTCATTTGCGTCAACGGATTGCTGAACTGGAAAGCTCGAAGAGTGGACGCAAGCGGCCGGAGGAGGCACTGCAACTGCAAAAGCTGTATTTCCAGCAGTTGTTTGAGAGTTCACTCGATGCCATCGCGATGGTCGATACTGAAGACAGAGTGATTCAGGCGAACCGTGCCTTCGAAACAATCTTCGGATTCTCCCCTAAGGAAATCCAGGGGCAAGCATTAAATGATGTTATTGTTCCCCCGGATCTTCATGCCGAGGGCGCTAGCCTGTCCCTCCGGGCGCTGGAGGGAGAATCAATCAGGGTGGAAACTCTTAGACAGCGCAAAGACGGAAGCCTCGTGAACGTAGATATTCTGGGGTATCCGACTCTCACTGGAGGGGAAGCGGTAGGTGCCTACGTAGTCTACAGGGATATTTCTGCGCGCAAACAAGCACAAGACGCATTGAGTGAAAGCGAAGAGAAATACCGCAACCTGATTGAGAATCTGAACGATATTATCTACTCAACTGATGAGAATGCAGTAGTGACTTATATTAGTCCAAATATCGAACGTATCGGTGGATATCTTCAGTCAGAGGTCGTTGGACGAAGTTTTATCGATTTCGTGTATCCTGAAGACCTGGCAGGCCGAATGGATCAGTTTGAAAAGCTTATGACTGGAACAGCCCAGGCAAGCGAATATCGCCTGCTGACCAAGGATGGCGATCCTAGATGGATGAGAACAAACTCTCGACCGATAATCAGGGACAATCGCATTGTAGGATTGCAGGGAACACTAGTAGATATCACCGACCGTAAAGCTGCTGAGGAACACATTCTAATACACGCCTACGAACTGGAAGCAGCTAATGATGAGTTGAGTCATACACAAAAGCAACTCCTTGATGCCAATCTAAAACTGGGAGAGAGTGAAGCTGAGCTATCCGCCATCTTTGACAACGCACCCATCATGATGATTCTGGTTGATGAAGATCACCGGATTCACAAGGCCAATCAGACAACACTGGCAAAGACTGGCCGTTCGCATGAAGAGATTATAGGACTCCGCGGTGGTGAATCGCTCAGGTGCATCAATGCTATGGATGATCCAAAAGGATGCGGTTTTGGAATCGACTGCAAAAACTGCATCGTTCGCAAAACTGTTTTGGACACTTTCAAGACCAGGAAAGCCCATTATCGTGTTGAGGCGCCAATCACAATTGACCATAGTGATGGACCGACAGACCTGTATTTGTTCATGTCCACGACGCCTTTGCACGTAGGCGGCAGTGATTTCGTGCTTGTGAGTATGGCAGACATCACGGAACGGAAGAAAGCAGAAGAGGTACTCTGGGAATCTTACTACATTATCAATAACAGTCCCGCGGTTATCTTTCTCTGGAAAAACGAGGTAGGGTGGCCTGTTGAATATGCGTCTGAGAATGTAGTGGAGTTGCTTGGGCACAGCGCAGAGGACTTCAAGTCAGGTACAGTGCCCTATGCCACAGTGGTCCATCCAGAGGATCTAGAGCGAGTGGGCACAGAAGTCTCAACCTATGGCCAAGACCCGGAGAGGACCGAATTCACTCAGGAATACCGCATCATCGCCAAGGACGGCCAGACCAGGTGGATTGATGACAGGACATATATCCGGCGAGACTCGAAAGGAAACGTAACCCACTATCAGGGCATCATTTTGGATATCACCGAGCGTAAAAAAGCAGAGGAAGCTCTTCAAGAGAGTGAGTCTCGTTTCAGAGAGCTTTTTGAGAACATGAGTAGTGGTGTAGCTGTTTATGAAACAGTCGATGATGGCGAAGATTTCATCTTCAAAGATTTCAATCGATCCGGGGAAAAGATTGACAATATACGTCGTGAAGAGGTGATCGGCAAGCGCGTTACAGAGATATTTCCGGGAATAAAAGAATTCGGATTATTTGATGTCTTCCAAAGAGTGTGGAAAACTGGCCAATCAGAATCCCTTCCCACTTCATTTTATAGTGATAAGCGATTGGCAAGTTGGAGAGAGAATCATATCTATAGATTGCCGGCGGGCGAAATAGTTGCAATATATGAGGACGTAACTGAACGTAAGCAGGCAGAGGAAGCAGCGTCTCGCGCCAGAGAATTAGAGGAAATCGATCGACTCAGGAGTGCACTTCTGGCGAGCGTGTCTCACGAGCTCCGCACCCCGCTTACGGTGATCAAGGGACTCTCTGAAACTCTAGCACTGGCGGACGCAGATTGGGATGCTGAAACACAACTGGATTACCTTCAGACCATTAGTAGTGAATCAGATGCACTCACTCATGTAATTGAGAACTTAGAGAAGATGTCGATGCTGGAAGCTGGAATAACAAAGATGCAGAAAACCAACTGTAGAGTTTCTGTCCTTGTTGGTCGGCTAGTCAGCAAATTGAGAACAATAGCCAATGAAAGACAGCTCGAAGTCAACATTTCCCCGAATTTGCCAAGTATCTACGCTGACGAAGAGCACCTCTCGACCGTCCTGACCAACCTCGTTACCAATGCAGTGTTGTATTCTGAAAAGGGCACAAAGATAAGTGTGGAAGTCACTCCGTCAGAGGGTGAAATTATCATAAGTATAATTGACAACGGTATGGGCATTCCGTCCGAACAACTGGATAAGGTTTTCGATCGCTTTCATCGTCTGGAAAGCGGCGTGGCTCACAGGAGAGGCGGTACGGGTTTGGGCTTGCCGATCTGCAAATGGATAGTGGAGGCACATGGGGGTACAATCTGGGTTGAAAGTGAACTCAATAAAGGTTCAAAGTTCAGTTTTAGCCTCCCGGTTGAAAAGGATTTGTGAATAAATCCACTATGTTTAGTCTCTTAACAAAAAGGGGGGCGATCCTACAGGATCGCCCCCCTTTTGCCTTGTCCAATATATAAGCACTCCCGCAAGAAATGGTTGTAACTATGGTATTTTACATTTCACCTAGTTTTATGGTTCATGAACTACCGGAATCGTCCCATCGCTAACCATGATCAGGTCTTTCCCTTCACCATCTGCCTCATATACCGGCAAGAGGTCGAGGGAGGCTCTCTTGGTATCGGTGAAAGAGGCCCGAGCAACACCATCCGCTACGGCCTCGTAAGATATGGCAGCTTCATAGAGGGCCTCGGAATTGAAATTATCTGCCCCTACTGCTTCAACTGCGTTTTTTATAATTTCAACCATTTGGTACTCCGCATCAATCGCCCCGTATGCGCTGCCATCCCTCATAATCTCTGCAGCCTCTGATTCAGAGTGATTCGCGTTCAAACGATCCCTCATGAATTGTGCCGGTTCGGTATCATCGGTCCACCACGCGGTTATGCCAAAGAATAACATTCCGTCAATTTTATCCCACAAGCCCGCATCGTGTATCAAATAAAGGAATGCCGCCTGAGCCCCTGAGCCTAACAACTTCGCATCATAACCCGCCGTACGATATTCTCTTACATAATTCCCCATATGTATGGGCGGGAACACGTAATCGCAATCCTTGAGGGCCTCCACTTCCGGGCGCCATGTGAATGTGCCTGTAGGGGCAGTGTATGATCCCTGCCAGTCATACTGATCCGGATGGGCCTTGGCATATTCCTCCGCTCCGTCATGGAGTGCCAGATTGTACGGTGTAGACCATGCTGCCGCGCCAATTTTGGCTGGGCGATCAGCGGGAAAATCCGGATCGTTTTCGGCGACCCATTTCATAATCGTATATGCATTATCCTCTGGAATGGTGGTTGGCATAAATATGTAACCAGGCGGTGTGAGGTCTGCTTTACCAGCGGCTGGTGAGAACATGACCATACCATCCCCTTCGAGATTAGGCTTGAGAATTTCACCAGCTCCTGGTACAGGCGTGAATATCAGGTCTGCGCCCTTTTCCTTAAGCCACTTGTAGCCTGGAATAAATCTGGCCGGATCATAACTTGTATCATAGTCGACCACTTCCAATTCCACCCCGGGGATAAGGTTTTCATCGTTGTAGTATTTGACAACATCAGCGAGAGCCATGTTTATCAATTCATCTGCTTTCGCAGTCGCTCCAGTGAAATCAGAGAGATTGCCGATAGTAATCTTGACCGTACCACCTGGGTCCGATGTTTTTGTGGGCTCGGTGGTACCATTTTCTTCCTCATCATCACCACCGCCACATGCTGCAACTAATGGAAACACCAGCATTAATATAGCTAATAAAAGAACGAATTTTCCAATTAATGACTTCTTCATTTCACCTCCTTTTCATAGTGAAACACCGATCTAGCAATCAGAGTATCGTCCTTATCACTTCTTTGAAACTTGTCTACTTGGTTATAACTCAACTTCCTTAAGGTCATCGGCCAGAATGAGTTTCGGTTCGGTTAGTTTTTGGATTTCTTCCGCAGTCCAGCCCGGCGCATACTCTTTGAGAACCAGGCCTTTTTTAGTTGGTTCGATTACAGCAATATCCGTGATAAGCAAGTTAACACATTCTTTTCCAGTCAATGGATAGGTACATTCTTTCAAAACTCGTAACTCACCAGTTTTGGTTACGTGCTCCATCAGGACAATGACTCTTTTAGCGCCGTAAACCAGATCCATCCCCCCACCAATGCCGATGCTGGTATCTCCGGGGATTGACCAGTTTGCCATATCACCCGTTTCTGAAACCTGATAGGCGCCAAGGCAAGTGATATCCAGGCGTCCACCCCTCATTAAGCCGAACGAATCACCCATATCAAAAAATGACATCCCTTCTTTGGGGAGAAAGTATCTGCCCCCGGCATCAATGTATTGTATCTCAACCTTTTCAAACTCATCCACCATGATGATGCCACCGTAACCAAGAGCACCATTTTCCGATTCAAACATCACATTCCGGCCTTCCGGGATGAAAGTGGCGCACAGATTCGGTATCCCCACTCCCAGATTGACAACATCGCCGTCGTGGAATTCCTTGCTTGCCCTGAGGGCCATTATATCTTCGGACAGCTTCTCTTTCATCAGTTATCCCCCTCTTCTTTGACCATTTGTTTGGCTTGCCCGATAACGGCACCCCTGACCTCGGGAATGGATAGCATTTCATGGAGTTTCTTCATGGTATATTCATAGCTTCCCCGAGCACCTGGTTCATTTACCACGATCCGATCCACAAATGCTGCTGGGGTGACGATTTCATCCGGATGAAGCTGCCCTGGTTCAACAAGCTCGTCCACTTCAACTATTGTTGTTTTACCGGCCATCGCCAGTACCGGATTGAGGCATCTGCAAGTACCGTTATAAGTCAGGTTGCCATATTTATCAGCTTTATCAGCTCTGACAAAGGCAAAATCAGGTTGAAGGGGCGTCAAGAGGATATATTCCTTGCCATCAAAGGTCCTCTTTTCTCTACCCTCCTCAACAACTGTCCCGATGCCAACAGGGCTATAGAACGGGCCCATACCCCTGGCACCTGCTTGAAGCCTGGCCACAAAATTACCGTGGCCTATCACTTCCTTCTCAAGCACCTTTTCCATTTCGACAAATTCAGCGGGAAGGTTCGTGGTATACGCATACCGAGAAGCTGCTGCAAAAAAACCGGCTATCAGCTTTTTCATCTGGGGCAGAAGCATGAATGGCATCACGACAACTTCTTCAGGGAATGGCGTATACATGAAGTTCTGTGTAATGATGGTGAGATCTTTTGTGCCCTGTTCTCTCAGAGCCAGTATGAGGTTTTGGGGGCCCCCAGCAAGGCCCCAGTTGTTCAAGGCAATACTTGCCCCATCTGGGATATCCGCGACAGCTTCTTCAAAGCTCGGGATGATTTTGTTCATCTTGTTATCTCCTCAACTATTTGTAGTCACTTTGTTGGACGAGACTATGCACAATACCTTCTCATTTGGTCATGTTTTTCATCTTTCGATTCAAGCTCTCAATCCATATTCTATCATTTAATTAAGAACTATATGCACCAAATGAACCCCACCTCCGCAGGGTGGGGCACCCCCCCTTTTTTTGGCCAAAGGGGGACAAATCCCCTTTGAAAACCCCGGTTGGGGAACGGGATCGAGAATACCCATCAATTCCGATGGCAGACTCTGTGAATAAAAAACACTCGGCGTCTAGCGCGGAACACTTTTTTATGTTGATCACTCCCCCTCTGCATTAACAAAATCCGTAATTCGTCCATCCCAAAGGGATTCAAAGTATTCCAGGCACTCATCACAGCTCTCGAATGCCGGTTGACCAAACTCCTGCCAGCCATCGTCAAGACAGTCTGAGCCACCTTCCGTAAGGGTCATCTTTTCCAGCGCGGCTGCTTCCACATCCTCATCGTTGAATGGGATATCCAGCCATTCTTTTTGGGAATACATTTTAGTCTGGTCAATATAATGCGGCGAATTTGGATTGGCTGTGAGAGAATAGGTGAGTATGCCACGGAACCGCGGTCCATTCTCTGTGAATTCTATCGCCATAATCCAGCTTGAATGCCACCCTTCCTCCATATCAATAGTAACTTTGCCGTCTTCAAAACCAGGGGCGGTTTCGACCTTGTTGAAAATTCCTTCTGTTTCGCATCCACCATGGATAGGGATAAATTCATCGTTCTTCACTATTCCCTGCAACTCACCCAGTGGGGTGTCCAGGGCAACACCGGCGTCACGGAACGTTTGAACGGCTTTCGCCAGCGCCTGCAGTGCCTCCGGATTGTCCTCGGTATTCAATCCCCGGGGGGTAGTCACGGGATTTTCGGGATCAAATGGCACAGTATAATTAAAGGTTTCCGGCAAAATGCGATTGAATTCGCCATTGTTGGCCTCCCACATGAACTCGCGGAAAAGGACTTCGCCGGTGCTTTCGAGATTAGCATGTAGATCCCAGGCCGCCAGTACCGGACCTGCTTCGCTGATATCCATTGTCGAAACAACATTGCCATCGTCATCCAGTATATCCACAACTGGATTGTTCTCTATGAGGGTGACAAGATCATCACGTAGCAACTGGGCGCTCTGATTCTGGTTACTTAAAGCAAGGTCTGTAAGTTGATCCAAAGTGAACTTGGTGCCGCCAAGCCCGTCGCTGCCATCCAGACGCTGCTGCACCATCTGCAAGCCAGATCGGGTACGCAGTGAGCGTTCCGCTACCTCTTCCTCCAGACCCCTCAGCGACTTAGGGTAGCCTGTTAATGGTTCATTGGGATTGGCTAACCAATAAGTGTCATTGGAATTGGTGACGTAATCAAAGCGGAACAATGAGGGAACTTCATCCGGAGGGTATATACCAGACGCCGCAGCATCCGGATCATCACACCACTGGCACTCCGACTTGGAACCAGTCAAAACCGGCCCCCGGGGATCGATAAAGCAGGTGTCTATAATTTCATCGGTTATACAGGCGAATGGACCTATATCACCGAAGAGCACTTCACCGGAGGAGTCCGCTGCAATCATGTGAGAAATCATGTACTGGTACTCATCGTTTATCTCCTTGAGATCACGCACCGATTCCGCCTGATAGCTGGCAACCGCTCCATAGAGGTTTCTGACGCCCTCATCCTGGATTCTTACAGCAAACGCCATGGCTGAGTTCCAGGGGAAAGAATCCCCGACTATGAACCCGAAATGCGTCGAATAGAACGTGTGTGCGCGCTCTACCAAAGAGCCATCTAGATTGAGAACCATCACAGTCACATCCTCGGTGATCATGTCACGAAACTCATCATCAAACTTGTAGGCAGTGGGGTTGCTTGGATCCAGTTGCAGCATGTAGAACGAGTGGCGGAGACCTTTGGATACGGTATTGGTCCAGGCCACGTTTTCGGTAGTCCCGAAACCTACATTGGCACGGTCAAGTGTGGTTGCACCCAGCATGTCCATCACACCGGGGATCGTCTGGTGAAACGGATAGAATCTCCATGAGGCATCCTCCTTCCAGGGCATATGGGGATTGGCAAGTAGCATACCTGTTCCATTCACAGTGGCTTCGCGTCCCAGCGCTACGCCGTTACTGCCCTTGCCATCAGGGCCCACCAGCATCGCTATGGTTTGCGCATCAGGTATGTCTACAGCTCCGGTTGCATCGGGCGCTGAATCAGGTGGAATAGCGCCAACAAACAGAGGAGCCATATTCGGCAGGAAGAATGGCATGGTGTTTAAGCGTTTAACATCCTCGTGCGTGATCTCACCCACCCACTCCGCGCTCTGACATGCCGGGTCGGAGACATTGTCTATCCCAGTATCACGTAAATAACGGTTGTACCCGGAGGCATATCCACGGAACAGAGCGTCCAACTCGGCTGGAAGCTCCTGATCTGCTATTCCTCGGTCGATCATCAGTTGATAAAAGAAATCACTATTCACGTTTTTATCATCTTCACCAGGCCCGAAATACCGTGAGAGTTGCGCCCGGTACTTTACGACGGTTTCCGCCAGCAAACAGATATTGTCCTCAGCCGCAGCGTATCCGGTGCCGAAACCCAAACTGGCGAAGTCTTCCGCCTTAATGTGAGGGATTCCTCCCTCCGTCCGTCTTATTTCAACATCGTAGACAGGTTCGCCTGTGAAGGTTGGTGTCGGTGCCTCTGTTAGGGTAGGTGTTGGCGATGGAGAAGGTGTTCCGTCATCACCGCAGGCTACCAGCAGAGGCAAGGACAACAACAAACTCGCTGACAGAATGACTATGAGTTTGTGTGACATTTTCATGGGTTTTCCCTCCTTCTATTCCCCTTCTTCCTTACGACTCCTGATGCAGTCCTAGTTCAACTTTTTAAAAACCGTCTGGCCGCCAACGATAGTTTCCAACACTTCGATATCATCGATAGTCATGGGATCAACGGTCAACGGGTTGTTGGAAAGAATAACCAGGCCAGCGAGTTTGCCGGCGTTTCATTGCACTTTTCCCTCTATTAATTGAGAGTGTAGTTGGCCAGGGTGCACCTGGAATTGGTGTGTCTGTTAGCATGTCGTAGTCTATGTCGCATACGACAATATCTACTTGTTGGGTTGGATTATACACTGATGCCGATACCGAGTCAATAAGGTAACAGATGACGATACCAATCGTTTGAGAGCTCTCGTTTACGGCCGGAGCTTGATATAGCCGGATAGCGTGTGTCACAATAATACAGCAGGTAGCTAATATGAGTCCCGCAGAAGAACCACAATACGAACTTAGCCAGGATGAGGAAGCCGAGCTCTGGGCGCTTTTAAGCCAAGTCAGAAAAGAACTTCTCACGGCAAGTGACAGAGAACTCAGGCCTCTTGGAGTTTCAACCGTTCAACTTGGAATTCTGCACGCTCTAAAGACTGCATACGAAGCTGGCGTATCACCAAGCCTTAGCGATCTCTCACGCTGGGTCATTCGCCAACATAACACCGTCTCCGTCATTCTAGATGGCATGGAGAAACGGGGACTTGTTCAACTGGATCGCACCTCACAACCTAAACGAACGGTACGAATAAGCATCACTGAAAAAGGTCAGGATATCTACAATCAGCATATGCATAACAGGAAGAATATCCCACAAATACTCGGAAGCCTATCCCCCGGAAGAGCGCAACCAACTGAGAACACTGCTCAGGAAACTGGATCAGAAGTCACGAGATATTCTATTCAAATCGCCATTCTGATGAGAAGCGGCTCAACGCCTCTTTTTGCTTCATTCCCCATCATGTATTCACCTTTGGTGATTATCGTATAACAGCTCGTTGAATAACAAAACTCTGTTTTTCGCACTCACACTCAAGTTCGGTGCAGACTTGACAAATGACTGAACGAGTGTATACTGACATCACTCTATATAATATATAGAAACCTCAGTTGTCTGGCCAACACCGGCCCAATTCAATTTTGGGCAGACCGCTAACAAAACACCAAATCCAGGTGCAACTAGCTTCAAGGGGTGGAGGGATGAAGGTCAGGAATAAGACTAAACCGGAACTCCTGAACGAATTGACCCGGATGCGCCAACGTCATGATGTGTTACTGCCAACTGAAGCTACCCGTAAGCGGGCCAAAGACGCTCTCCGGAACAGCGAGGAGAAATACAAATCGATAACGGAAACCGCTTTAGAGGGCATATATCAGGTTGATTCCGCAGGAAACTTCATCTTCGTGAATGACCCATATACAAGAATTGTAGGTTATCAGAAAGATGAGCTTATAGGCAAGCACTACACCATCATTATCCCCGAAGAAAGTATCGCAGGGGCTGCAGAAATCACCAGAAAGACTGCCGGCGGTAAACCTCAGAAAGGTGAGTTTTCCCTCAGGCACAAACTGGGACACAAGGTCCCGGTCTATTTCAGCATGGTACAACTAATACTAAAAGACCATGAACCTGGTTTTACCGGCATCATCCACGATATCACCGAAAGCAAGCAAACGGAAGAGCAACTCTCGATTTTCCGGAAGTTCGCCGAGAATTCCGCGCAAGCTATTGGTATGGGGGACATCGAGGGCAACATCACTTATGCTAATCCAACGCTGGCCCGCATTCTTGGATTCGACAGACCGGAAGATGCTCTGGGAACAAACGTTCGCAAATACTATACAGATAAAGACCTTCTAAAACTGGAAAACAAAATCCTGCCAACTGTTGTGAAAAAGGGTTATCAGACAGTAGAGCTGCCTCTCCTTTCAATCGATGGCAAGTTAACTCCAGTAATCCAGAGCATCTTTCTCCTGCGTGATGAACGGGGCGAGCCTCCTTATCTGGCAAACATCATCACCGATATTACAGACCGAAAACTGGCGGAAGAAGAACTCGAAAAACACCGCGATCGACTTGAGGAACTCGTTGCTGAACGCACCTCTGACCTGCAGAAGGCTAATGACAATCTCCAGCAGGAGATCGCTGAGCGAAGACAGGCGGAGGAAGCGCTTCGGCAATCCGAGGAAAAATTCTCGAAAGCATTTCGCGCCAGCCCAGATAGCATGGCGGTTTCACGAGCTAAAGATGGTTTATACATAGAGGTCAATGACGCTTTCTTACGAAACCTCGGCTATACACTGGATGAGGTTATTGGTCATTCATCAGTTGACCTAGGCATATGGGCAAATCCAGACGATCGTACCAGGATGGTTGATATGCTTCACGACTATGGCAGAATACACTCAATGGAAATGGAATATCGATCAAAGCCTGGGACAATAAATACCGGTCTTTTCTCGGCTGAACTAGTTGACGTGGGCGGTGAGCAATGCATTCTCTCCATGGTCACCGACATCACCGAACGCAAACAGGCAGAGAAGGCTTTGACTGAATCAGAGGAGAGGTATCGTCGCCTGTTCGAGACCATGGTACAGGGCATAGTTTATCAGGATGCCAACGGGAATATAATTAGTGCGAATCCTGCAGCCGAGCGTATCCTGGGTTTAACAATTGATCATATGACAGGTCGAACTTCTATTGATCCGCTCTGGCAGGCAATCCACGAAGATGGATCAAACTTTCCTGGCGAACACCACCCAGCCATGATTGCTCTAAAGACAGGGACACCACAACGCAATGTCGTCATGGGTGTTTTCAACCCGATCGATGAGAGTCATCGCTGGATAGCAATTGACGCTATCCCGGAATTCAAGCCAGGTGAAAGTGACCCCTACCGTGTGTACACAACATTCACCGATATAACTGGCGCGAAAAGAGCAGCTGATGAAGCAAAACGGGCCCATGAATTGGCAGAAATAGATCGCCTTCGAAGCGCTCTACTGGCCAGCGTTTCGCATGAGTTACGAACTCCACTCGCAGCCATTAAAGGCATTGCTGATACACTTATACAACCTGATGTAGAATGGGACACCGAGACACAGCTAGACTTTCTCAGGACGATTAACAGAGAGTCTGACATTCTCACTCACATAGTTGAGGATCTAGTTGAGATGTCACAACTAGAAGCCGGAATCATGAAGATGGAAAAAATGCCAAGCGTGCTATCAGCAGTGACCATCAAACTCAGAGAGCAATTAAGAATCCTAACAGATAAGCACGAGCTCGAAATCAATATACCGCGAAACCTACCACTAATAAATATCGATGAAATCCGTATTGGAGAAGTTGTCACCAACCTCGTAAAGAATGCTGCATCCTATTCCGAAGAAGGCACACGCATAATCATCGAAGCACAAGCAACTGAAGACGAGATCATCATTAGTATCATTGATGAGGGTATTGGTATTCATAATCAACACATCGATAGTATTTTTGATCGTTTCTATCGGTTAGAGGCTGGAATGGCTCGCCGAAGAGGCGGAACGGGACTGGGACTATCCATATGCAAAGTCATCGTGGAGGAACACGGTGGCAGGATCTGGGCAGAAAGTGAGATAGGTAAAGGCGCAAAATTCAGTTTCAGCCTTCCAATTGCGGAAGACTTATGACCCCATATTTATCACCCCGGCAACTTTGAAGAAGCGGCCCGATGAGCCGCCTCCTTTTACTTCATTTTCTTATCGCTGCACTCACCGTGACCTCTTTCCTACGTCTTTTGGCCGAGTGCACTGCGAAGCTCATTATGCTATAATTCTCCTTTGGGGGGGGAGTCCAAGAACTTTCCCCCCAAATTAGTGTGTCAAACTGGTTGTATTAGTTAACCCGAACAGGGTTTCCTGCAATCTTTCATTACGGAGGACGGCTTGTGAATATAAAGGAAAAGCTAGTCAAGATTGTAGGGGAAAGAGGAGTTATCGACGATCCGGGCAAAATGAAGGCCTATGTCGACGGTAATAGCCTGGACCCCTCACGCGCGCCCAATTATGTGGCCCGCGTTAAAAGTACCGCAGAGGTACAGAAGATCGTGCAACTTGCCAACGAGGAAAAGGTACCGATCGTCCCAAGCAGTTCCGGGATACATTTCAACGGAAATGCGGTTGCCAGTCAGGGCGGCATCCTCATCGATATGAGCGGTATGAAAAAGGTTGTGGAATACGATGAACGCAACCGCAAGGTCCTGATCGAACCCGGAGTCACATGGAAGGACCTGGGCCCCAAACTGGGGAAAAAACAGGCCATGACCATGAATCCGCTGCTGCCCCACGCCAAAAGCTCTGTGGTAACATCGTGTCTGGAGAGGCAGCCTGCACTTAATCCCCAGTTCGAATACGGTGAGCCTGTCTCCTCGATGGAAATGATCTGGCCAACTGGAGAAATTTTCCGCACTGGTACCGCCAGTTCCACCGGTTATCCGGACAACTATGCCGATGGCGGCTATCCCTATGGACCCGGCCCCATCGATCCTATTCGCCTGCTGCAGGGTGCTCAGGGCACAATGGGCGTGGTCACCTGGGCCAACATCAAAACCGAATTCCTGCCACCAATTGACAAGGCATTCTTCATTGGTTTCGGCTGCATGGAAACCATGGTTGAGGCCATGTACTCTATTCAGCGCCGCCGCATCGGGCACGAGTGTTTCGCCCTGGATAACCTGAACCTGGCCACAATCCTGGCAAAGAGTATGTCCGGCAATTTCAGCAAGTTACGCAAAGCGCTGCCTCCATGGGCAGTAATATTGATCCTCGGCGGGGGCAGATGGTTCCCCGAAGAGAAGATCGCTTTTCAGGAAGAGGCCCTGCGCGAACTGCAGGCTAACGTCTTCCCCGACTCGCCACTTTCGGAGATCATCCCCGAGTACGGTTCCACCCGAACCCTGCCGAATCTCCTCCGCAATCCGTGGCCGGAAGATCAGGTTTATTGGAAGTGGCGTAAAAAGGGTGCCTGCCAGGACATGTTTTTCATCACCATGATGGAGAAGGCACCGCTGTTTGTCGATGCAGTATGCACGGTCGCAGCAGCATGTGGTTTCGATACCGATAACCTTGGCATGTACATCCAGCCAATCGAGAACGCATCAGCGTCACATGTAGAGTTCAATTTCTACTACAATCCAGAGGATGCCGAAGAGGTAGCCACGGTCGAGGCAGCCTATACCGCGGCTATTGAAGAGGCTCTCAAACTGGAAGCACACTTCACCCGGCCATATGGAAAGATCATGTCCGCCCTGGCCTACGAGAAAGCAGGTAGTTATACCACACTTCTCAAACAGACCAAGGACATCTTCGATCCCAATCACATCTTCAATCCGGGGAAGCTTTGCTTCTAAGGGAGGTACAATTTACATGGCAAAAGCGAAATCAGTTAAACCCAAAACAAAGAAACCAACTGCAACAAAAGCAGTTGCCAGCAAGGCAGCCAGAGCCAAAACCACCATCCCTCAACTGGAAGATTATCACTGGGACGCTCTAAACTGCTGTGGCTGCAAAGGCTGTGTCTGGGTAGATCATGTCTACTGCTCCGGTGTCAAATACGGAATGCGCTGCCCCAGCTTACATGAATATGAAATGGATACCTACTCCGCTATCGGCCGCAACAAACTTGCGCTGGGACTGCTGGACGGAACTTTCGAATTCACAGATACCACTCTGGACATCATCTACAAGTGCTGCCTGTGCGGAGCCTGCGATATCGGATGCAAACGAAATCTCGATCTCGATCCAGGAATGGTTCTGGAAACCCTGCGCATGCGCGCTGTTGAAAAGGGTGCAGGGCCACTTCCGGCACATAAGAGGATCACTGATAAAGTCAAACAGAGCGGCAACCGATACGGTTCTCCTGCCGATAAACGCACTGCATGGTTGCCAATGGGCTCCAAGGTAGCGGCCAAGCCGCAAGTGCTCTATTTTGTAGGCTGCAACAGCTCCTACAAGAATAAAGAGATTGCCAAGGCTACGGCAGGGATACTCGATGCTGCCAAAATCAAATGGGCCCCTTTCCCGGAAGAAGCATGCTGCGGTCGACCGTACTATGTAGCCGGAATGGCCAACGAGGCCTTGAAGCAGGCAGAACGCAACATAGCCGCGCTCAAGAAATCCGGTGCCAAGACCATCGTTACGAGCTGTGCAGAATGCTACAAAACCTGGAAAGTGGACTATCCCAAACTGATGGATAAAGCCACCGAGGATATGCCATACAAGGTGATCCATATCACCGAACTGGCAGCTGAAAAGATCGCCGATGGCAAACTCAAGCCTACTCATCCGGTCAACTTGAAAGTTGCTTATCACGATCCCTGCAACCTGGCTCGTTACAGCGATGACTGGGTAGTGTGGCACGGTACCCGTGGCAAGTGGGGCGTCACCGAACCGCCGAAGCCCTATCGCCGGGGATCGACCGTACCTTATCAACCCGCCCGAGATATCCTCGATGCGATTCCGGGCCTGGAGCGCGCTGAGTTCATACGCATGAAAGAAAATACCATGTGCTGCGGTGCCGGAGGTGGCGTGGCAGATACTTACCCGGAATTTGCCCGCAACACGGCAGATCATCGTCTTGAAGAAGCTCAGGACGTTGGGGCCGAGGCAGTGGTCAGCGCCTGCCCATACTGCAATGACAATTTTTTCTATGTAGCCAACGATCGTGATCGCCCGATTCAGGTGTACGATATCACGGAGTTGCTTTACCAATCTCTCACCGGGAGGGACAAATAATGATACCGCAAGAAGCCTATAAAGCCATCGAACAGATCGTCGGTTCGAAATACATTTCGCAGGAGCCAGAGGTCTGCCGAGCCTATACCCTCAAGGACCGGGGATTCTACACCTCCGAAGCGCGAGTTTTGGGAAGGGACCCCGTGTGTGTGGTTCTGCCCGGCACTACCGAGGAAGTACAACAGATCGTTAAGATCGCCAACCGATATAAAATAGGATACACACCATCAAGCACTTTGTGGTTCCCACAGGCGGGCCCACGGTTCGATGATTGTCTCCTCCTCGATCTCAAACGCTTCCAGCAACTGGATGTCGATCCCAAGAACATGAACGCCACAGTCGGCACGGGCGTCATCTTCGCCCAGCTTCAGGCCGAGGCGCTCAAATACGGCCTCTACACCATGGTTCCCGGCGGCGGCTCCCAGGTGGGCGTAGTGCCCAATCACCTGATTTGGAGCTTCTCTCCGTTGACCTACCGTGTCGGCATGGCCAACCGCCGCATCATGGGATGCGAATGGATTCTGCCCAGTGGCGAGATCGTCCGAATGGGTTCGCTGGCCAGCGGCGATGACGCTTTCTGGGGCGAGGGCATCGGTTCCGATTTACGCGGAGTCCTGAGAGGCAGCATCGGCTGGTTCGGTTCCTTGGGAATCGTCACCAAGATGTGTGTCAAGCTCTTCCCGTTCCATCATGAGCCGCTCCCACCGACCGGTATCACTCCCAATACATTCCTCAAGTTCCCGGAGCACCGGATGAAGTGGTATAACTTCACCTGCCCATCGAAAGAAGCTCTTATCGAATTTATGTATGATCTGGGCCACGCTGAAATCGCCGCTGCGGCTACCCGCGTACCGGTCGCCTGGCGCTATATCGCCAAAGCAGAATCGAAAGAGGATTTCTGGGAACGATGGAACCAGTCGGAAGGCAAACACGAGGAGGTGACCGGATCGCACGTATTGCGCGTTATGCTCATCGGGTACACCTCGGCTAAACAACTTGAATACGAAGAGAAGGTGCTGATGGCTATCGCCGAATCACGCGGTGCAACGCATCGTCGGACCTTCCAGGGTGACCAGTCATGGCTACAGTCAGCCGACTCGGTTTCCATGTGGTGGCTCACCGGCGCATTCATGTCGGTCACCGGCCAAGTGGATACCATCGATTGCGGCATCAAGACGGGTATGGATTTCGCCAAGCTGAAAGCCGAATTCACCCTGCCCATCATGCCGGACTACGGCGATCAAGGCTGGTTCCAGACCAACGACTTCGGTCACAGCGGATATCTGGAATTCCTCAACTACTGGGATCCCAATGATACCCAGGAGAATCTGGAGCGCGTGGACGAATACTATCAGATCGAAGGGCCCAAACTGCTCATCAAGAGCGGGGCGCTTAGTTTCTTTATCCAAACCGATAGCCCGCTGACGCTCGACAGCCCGAATTACGGCCCGAACTACGGCGATTTCGCCCAGAAGGTCAAGAAAGCGATGGACCCGCTGGACAACTGTAATCCGCCCGGCATACTCGATGTGATCGATGAGGTCGTCGAGAAAGCCCCGTGGCTGAAAAAACTCAAGGATTGGGATTAGTAATTTAATGTCATCGCGAGCGAAGCGTGGCGATCTCCCGACCTTCAAAGGAGATTGCCGTGTCGCCCCTCCGGGGCTCCTCGCAATGACACATCAAACAAAGGAGGAATACTCCAATGACAGAAGAGAAATTCAAACGAACTGATTACGAGGAAATCGCGCCACGGCTGGGCTCCAGCTGCATGCCCGAAGATCTCCCTTATTTCACCGATGGCGAAAACGCCTTCCGTATGGAAGTGCGGGACTTCGCTATCAAAGAAATCCTGCCGTATGCCGATCAGATCGATGAAACCCAAGACAAGAAGCTGACCACTCAAATCGGTAAGAAAGCAGCAGCAGCAGGTTATTCCAACCAGATGATCCCCAAAGAGTGGGGCGGCGGCGGACGCAACTGCACCGCTGAGCTAATCGCCATGGAAGAACTGGCCGCTCCCGGCTGGATCGCCCCGGCTCACCTGGTTCCCACCTGCACCTTCATGGCCATGCCTATTTATACATACGGCACGGAAGAGCAGAAGAAGAACGTCATGACGGGCCTGCTCAAGGGCGAATATGTCGGCGGTATGGGTATGACCGAACCGGCCGCCGGCTCAAACGTAGCCGGTACCGAAACTACCGCCGTCAGGGATGGGAACGACTGGATTCTGAATGGAGAGAAAAGGTTTATTGGCAACGGTAGTCAGGCTGATTATTTGTTGATGTACGCCTTGACTGATCCCGAAGCTAAAACCAGTAAAAAACTGACAGCCTTCATTTTGGATACTAAAACTCCTGGATTCTCAGTAGTCAAAGATTACCCGCTTATGGGCATGGGCGGCATGGCCCTTTCATGGCTCAAATGTGAGAATGTACGCATTCCCGATTCCATGCGTCTGGGTGAGCCCGGACAGGGATTTGAAGTTGCCATGAACGAGCTCGATCCCGAGCGCGCAGCAGCCGGTGGCCTTTTCATCGGACCGATGCGGACCGCCTATGAGATCGCTGCCAGATACGCCACCCAGCGCCAGCAGTTCGGCACCGCCATTGGCAACCATCAGGCCATCGGATTCCGATTATCGGACATGTTCATTAAAATCGAAACGTCGCGCCTTTTGGCCTGGCGCTGCGCCCAGACAGTGGATCAGCATAAACCGGCTACCAAGGAGTCTTCGGCGCTCAAGCTATACTCCAGCGAATGCTGCGTGGACGTGCTGGGCGAGGCGCTCCAGATCGTCGGCGGCATCGCTTATACCAAGGATTATCCCATCGAGCGATTGATCCGAGATGCACGGGTTTACACTCTGTTCGGCGGCACGAGTGAGATGCAGCGAATGATTATTTCGCGCGCTATCTTAGGACAAGCTGCTAAGTGGATTCAATGATTTGGTTGTCATTCTGAGAGAGCATAAGCAACCGAAGAATCTCACAACTAACAAGAAGATTCTTCACTTCGTTCAGAATGACATAAACAGAGTTCATAAAACCATACAGTTTCAATATTAAGGAGGAAACAAATGGCAGAAATAAAAGCAAAAGAAGTTGGCGCAATAGATGTGATGCAGTATCCATTTACGCCCGAACAGATCGAACGGTTCTACGGTTCGTACGAAATGGATCTGATGATCAACTCGCTCTTAAAGCACGTGCCAAGAGAAGCATTTACCCAGGGTAACTGCTCACCTGAGGAATTCATCCAACGAATGGATGACTCCGGTGTGGACAAGGTCTTTGTCTGTGCCTGTAAGTTCTATTCGTACACCAAACACGAGCCGGGTCTGATGTGGACCAACGAGGAAGTCCACGATATCGTCAAAGGCCACCAGGACAGGCTGGTCGGAATCGCCGGCTACAATCCGTTCCACATCGCCAAGAGTTTGGAAGAGCTTGAGGTCGCAGTGAAAGAGTGGGGCTTCAAGGGCGTCTACGGACACTTCATGACCTTTGGGGTGGCCCCGAACGACAAACGAATGTATCCCCTCTATGCCAAAGCCGGAGAACTTGGTGTACCAGTCGCGATGCAGCTCGGTCATGGAATGGAACTTTATCCCAATGAGTGCGGCCGACCCATCTACCTCGACGAAGTGGCGTTGGACTTCCCCGAAACCAACTTTGTTGGTTCCCACACCGGCTGGCCCTGGTGCCAGGAAATGGAAGCAATGGCCTGGAAACACCCGAACGTATATGTAGATATCGCCGGACACAATCCGCAATACCTTGACCCGAATATCCTTAGTTTCATGAACACCCGCGGTCAGGATAAGACCATGTTCGGTTCCAATGGATGGCCATGGAAAGGGCTGTTCAAACAGATGGACGACCTTAACATGAAAGACAAAGCCCTCAAAAAGGTGCTCAGGGATAACGCCGTTAAGCTGTATAAGCTCTAATTAATCGGTTTGCTCATAGGAAATGTAAACGCCGAGGGGTGTACAAGCAGGTTTCAATCTGCTAGTCTGATGTCGCAAGGGGGCAAAGTGACTGCATTGCTTATAACGTCAATTGTTCTGGCCACCGTAGGGTTTGGCATTTCCATAATGTCAGAAAACCGCATGCTCCCAACAGTCACATTGGTAATCTGGGTAAGTCTGATGATAATCGGGTTCATCCTGTCCAAAGGGCTCATATCATCGGTGGTCTGGTTGAGTTTCGCAGTTGCTGGTTTCGTTGGGGGTTGGGCGGTTATCGACGAAAGACAGGCAAAGAAAAAACATTAAAAATAGGTATATTCCTGTAGAGTTACTCATTAGCCGCGGTCTTATTTCCTGTAAGACCGCGGTCTTGATTTTCTGGTAGGGTCGATTATCCAAAATTCATTCCTCAAATGGTAAGAGGAACGACCCAAGGAGGTTTCGATAAATGGAACAAGCCCTTAGTGGAGTAAAGGTACTGGATTTTTCCAGTTATTTTGCCGGACCCTATTGCGGTCAGCTCCTGGCAACGAATGGCGCCGACGTAACCCGAGTAGAGAAGGTGGGAGGATCTGAAGATAGGAAGTTCGGGCCATTTGCCCCCAACGGAGATGCCATCTTTTCATCGGTTATACTTACTGCCCAAAAAAAATGTATCACTCTCAATACGCGAACCGAAAAGGGGCAGGAGATTCTGCAAAAGCTGGTCAAAGATGCGGACGTTGTCCTGCACAACTTCATCCCTGGTACGCCGGAAGAACAGGCTCTTGCCTATGACGAACTGTGCAAGATAAATCCCAAAATCATCGTGACCCACATCACTGGTTTCGGACATCACGGACCTTATGTCAAGCGAAACTGTTTCGATTCCATCGCCCAGGCTATGTGTGGTCCGATGAGTTTCACCGGATTTCCCGGCCATCCCCCCACTCGATACGGCACCGCCCCGATGGACTTTTCAACAGCCATCTCAGCGGCGCTGGGTACCATGATGGCATTGTACAACCGTGAAAAGACCGGCGACGGGCAATTCGTCGATGTGGCTATGTTCAACGTCGGTGCGGCCATGGGGGGCGCCCTCTTTGCCGCCGAATACAAATTGACCGGACTGGTTAGAGAACAGAACGGCAATGCCAGTTTTTTTAATTTCACCGACTGTTTCCAATCGAAAGATGGCGACTGGATGATGATCAGCGCCATTGGCGATTTTATATGGAAGCGATTTTGCAAGACGATCGAACGCGAAGATTTACTTGATGATCCACGGTTTACCGACGATATCTCCCGCTACGAGAATCGTGAGCCGTTATTCGAGATCGTTAGTGAATGGGCCGGAATTCGAACCTACAAGGAGATAACGGAAATACTGGAAAAAGCTCGGGTCCCACACGGTCGAGTGAACAATATCGCCGAATTCTATGAAGATCCGCATGCACGGGCTCAGGAAATGATAGTGGATATTGAATACCCCGAATTGGGCACAGTTCCTCTACCTGGTGTCCCTATCAAGTTATCCAAGACTCCAGGAGTATTGGATCAGGCAGCACCCAAATACGGCGCGCACAATGCAGAGATATACGGAGAACTCTTAGGATCAAGCGAAGCCGACCTCAGAAAGCTATCCGAAGAAGGTGTAATATAGACTAGAATACCTTTAGGGAACCTCTGATCAACCCCCTGTATCCCCCAGTCTTGGGGGACTTTTATACCTGGGGGACACCCCCAGACCCCGGAAGTCACCACCTATTCAGAGCTTCCTTAGTTACTTGTTCTAACAACGGCACGCCCCGCACAATGTTGCGGGGCGTTTTTCTTTAATCCACACAAAAACCACCACGATTCCCTGGTTGTTTTCCACCAAATATATGCTGCCCCAAGTTTCGAAATAATTGCATGTACGCCCTCTGTTAGAAATTAATAGTGAGGTGTATTCTTAACTCCCTTACAAGAAAAGGCGTAGCATTTCCAAACAAGCCATCTTGTACGCCGTCTGGAGGTGAATCCCATGGGAAAAGATCGCCTGAACAAGCACAACCTCATATAGCTAGAAAAGCCGTAGTAATTGTTTTATCGGCCATCAAAGGAGGTATGAGCAATGCTAAAGCAAGAAAAACCCCAAGAGGTATTCATATCCCAAATGACCAGTATTCAAGTATACATTGATGAAGATGATGTTGGAATGTGGCGCGTGTGCAAGATCGAAAATGGCAGACAGACTTGTAGCGTTCCTCAAGTAATCTCACTTGGACCGATTAGGGAGATTGTTTGCCACAAACTGCCCGGATTGTACAGATTCGCGGTAGCCTATCTAAAAAGCACCGGCATAGCTTATGCCAAGTCAGGGAAATACTCAGGAGACGCTGTATGGTGGGGTGACGAAGTCCAAGAATGCATTGCAGCTGAGCAATGGTCTCACATGAACTGAATAACAACCCGGCTCTTACCAATTGACAACTAAAATCAAAATATTCTTAATGTATTCGGGTATTTCACGAAATTTAAGGTTTACTTTGAGACCGGCACGCGGTGGCATGAAGAACACATAATGTCATATAGCGTGCCGGTCATTTTATCAGATAACTCGATAAGTTTCAGCCTCAACGGTCTGATAACCGGGTCATACACCGCGCACAGGCCAGGCACTATCAGTTCAAGGCAACATTGGCTTTTGATCAACTACCACCTCTTTACGAGACCATAGCGAGGGCAACATCAATGCTCCTTCCAAAGGTTCGCCACAACGAGGGCATTTTTCCGAGCCCGCCCTGACCATATCCCCACATAGTGAGCATGTTTTCATGGTTTTGACTCTAGGGTATTTTTCGCCACAATGAAGCACAGCTTTCCGATTGATTACCAAAGATTTACTACGCAACGGATTAGACAACATCGGAAGCTTATCTAGCGATTCACCACATCGGCCACAGGTTGTCCATCCTTCTTTCACCACATCTCCGCACTCAGGACATGCACCTATTCGCCAGTCCTAAGAGATTCATCGGCACGATTAAGAGCCGCCTTTTTGGTAGCTGTTGTGCCCTTTCTTCCCCACAAAACCGGTAACTTTTAAAGTCCGTCCATGGACTCGCCACAACGAGGCATCTCTCCCAATCGGCTCTACCCATATCGCCACACAAAGAGCACGAACCTTCCCTGCTGCTTTTGCCACCAAGGGATTCAACTACACGATGGGGGGCTGTTCTTCCACTGATAGTTGCGACTTTTTTCATTGTGCGTAGCTGGTATTCTGGCATTTCTTTCCAATACCTCACCGCAATGAACGCACCTTCCCCAACCTGATTTCACTAAATCACCACACAGCGGACATGTTTCTACTTTCTCGTTAGGTGATTTCGCTCCATTATTATGAACATAATGCCTTCCATTAACTGGCACTACTCTGCCATTTAGATGTGTGCAATTCCGCAAAGTAACATTATCTCTGTTCGTAACTGCACCAGTATTACTGTTATGCAGTTGCAGATGCCACGAATCAAACACTGCGGCCCTGTTGAACTTCGGGCTCTTTTCGGGACCGGGCATAAGAGACACAAAAATATCCAACACTACTAAAAAAAGGGGATTGTAACAACGGCCAATATGGCACGAAGTTCTGATTTCTCTTGATAGAGCCTGCTTGTCCACTTTGTATATCGATCGCACGGGAACTGACCTGACCCCCGAAAACTAGTCCAGGTAAAATGTTAGACTTGGACTGATTTGAAAGGGGGTTTTTAGTGAGCAAGAAGAGGTACGGATCCGAGCAGATCATAACGAAGCTTCGTGAAGTTGAG
>Ga0233431_1001140_pt1 | contig 48054 bp, 42 predicted proteins | sample SI_118_April2016_FD_179867 | JGI IMG/M metagenome (GOLD analysis project Ga0233431, IMG submission 179867) | Seawater microbial communities from Saanich Inlet, British Columbia, Canada - SI_118_April2016_200_MG | ecosystem: Environmental > Aquatic > Marine > Inlet | place: Canada: British...
CCCCTCTTCGTGTTCTCGTCATAGTACCCGACCTCCGTTCTCAGGAAGCCGCTTGAGTCAGAAGGGGCGGTACCTGTGAGCCCGGCTCGGAACAGGCTCTCTTCGTAAGAGCTCTTCGGAACTTGATCGAAGGTTGCAGTCATCCCGATGCTTGGCGAGCCGTCGTCCCGAAGGGGGGGCTCATAGCTCGCCCTGATCCTGTCGCCGATCTTGTAGACTGCGGCAATCCTCGCGGCTCCCCACCACACGGGGTATTGTTGATCCAAGAAGCTGTTCAACCCGAACCGGTTCTCCTTCGCCTTCCAATATTCGTCGTCCTCCATGAATACCGGAAGCTCGACCTTCGCGTCTGCAAACTCGTGCGTTGGAGAATCGTAACTCGCGTCAATGTGAAGAGTAGCGATGCTGTAGAGATCCGTTCCCGCATAGGCGTTGTCCTCCATGCCGAAAACCACCTCTTGCGGGACATTCCAGTTGGTCTTGTCGAATGTCAACCTCAAGGGAGGCAGCTTCCGATTGCTATCGACGTAGAGCGTGAGGTAATCGCTGTAGACAAAAACATCGATCTTCTCACTTGGTTCAGTCGAGAGGGAGACAAGAATTGTGTCCTGATCCCCAGCCTCTGAGACGAAGGTCTTGTTCTGCCCCGCAAGTGAAATCAACCACCACTGCATGAACGTGTTCTCGTTGAACTCCTCGGGTAGTACGATGAGCGGCGGAGTTTGCTCCACCACGATCTCCCATCGCTCGTCCTCGACCTGGATGTAGAGCGTCTTCAAGTGGGCGTTATACTCGGGATCCGCCGATTCTGTCTCGATCCTCACCTTGCCAGTGTGCCAGGGTTCTACGTCGAAGGATCCAGCCGTCATTTCGCCGTCCTCCAAAGTCGCGTCATCCACTGCGTGGATCTCGAAGCTGTGTACGTCATCCCAAGGATCGACTCCAGCTTGGTAGGAGATAACGAGCTGGACGCTTGCCCCTTGACCGATGTCAAGCTGGGAATCTGGCGTGATCGTGATCGTCACATCGGAGGTAGGCGCCGTTGCGAAGCTGATGTCGACAGGCACGAATTCGTCGGTCCATTCACGAATTCGTCGGTCGTCTCCGATGATGGTGACGACGAGGCCCGCGGCTTCGCAGGGTCCACTGCTCGTGACCTTGGGCATCGGTAAATCGCCATCTGGACCGAAATTCCACCGGCTGGCCGGGGGTGAATCTGCTGTTGTCAAGCCGCTCTGGTAGTAGTACTCCTCATCACTATTCCCGATCTTCCAGCACAGCTCTGTCTGGCTGTAGAAGATCCTGACACCGAAGCGCTCGTGTTCCCAGGATGGCTTGCCGCCCACAAGCCCGTCATAGATGTACGTACCTAGCGAGGCGTCGATTCCCGCATCGGTGACAACGATGTCGCTGTAGCAGTCTTCGCCGACGCAGTTGCACTGTGCGAGCGCTGTTGTCCCGATCATCCCCGCGACAAGCGCCCCCAATAGCGCAATAATCAACCTCCGACTAGTCTGATTCATGGCCACCTCCACAGCGGCTTCTGTCAATTAAGCTGCCTACAGCCCTTATCATCTCGATCGGGCTCTTCGGCAGTTCGGAAGGCTCCATAGAATCCCAGGATCCCCGTGCGGCGTTGCCGCTTCCGGCACGCCGTTGTTTCAGAGCCCAACGTTCAACTATAGGGAGTACTGCCCGGTTCCGTCAAATTACGTGAGAAGAAGATAGATGCATCCAGATTCGCGGTCGTCAATCACATGCCGATGAATCCACCGGAGTGACCGGCGAGCAGGTGCCCCTCTCCCAGGAAGCAACGAGCAGACAGGTGTGAGCCTTCCTTCGTTTGATCACTCGAGAGAGGTCTTCTCCAGCGCTGGAACGACCTGCACTCGTAGGACATCCGTGAGCAGTCAGCGAACGACGGATTAATGTCGTAGCAGCCTGGTATTGCGTCCGTCGAATTCCACAAGAACGTGTAGAGTCCAGATGTCGAACCGCAGAAGATTCTCCAGTGATGGAGCGGTATGTTCGTTTCCGGTGCCATGTCATGTCCACCGCCTAGATCTAATCGCCCCCACAAGTGAGTCTTCTGGGCCAAGGCAGTCGCGCCACCACTGTCAATTGTTGACCAGGGCGTTCAGGCAATCCGGGAGTTCTACCAGCTCTTGCGGAAGTTAGATCCGGCGTAGCACCCCCAGAGGATTCTGAACCAGGGAACTCAATACGAAGCATTGAGTTCCTTGGATTTTGCATTCGCAAACTCGGAAGGTCGATCCTGGGAGGGCACAAGGTAAAGCGGGACGCTAGTCCCTCCTTTCCTTCACCCCCAAGAGGATTCGAACCCGCAGCAATAGCCTGCACTTATGTTGCGTGGGAACTCTGCGAGTTCCTCAACGATGTGCGTGTAATGATTTTCCAGTTCTCTGAGGTAACTCTTGCGGCGTGCGACTAGCACAGAATGAATTGGACATCTGCGCTTGTCGGACCCAGAACAGCTGTGCACAATAAGCGCGGCGGATCGGACGTTCGCGCTTTGGTCGCATGGGAACTCTTCGAGTTCCTTTGAGAATGACGGATAGGTCGTCCATTCTCATAGTTGGGCTGGCATACGGGGAGATATGGACAGCCGTACTTGCCATGAATGAGACAGCTGGAAGATAATGCTTGACTATGCCTGTACTTAATCGAATCGGAAAGATTAGAAAGCGTAATCATGCGCTCGTTACCTTTGATCCATCTAAGATTCTGCGTGCTATCAAACGCGGGGCTGACTCAGCGGGTGGCTTTGCCCCCGACTATCTGCCGGAAATCAACGAGAAGATCTTTGCTGCCGGCGGAACAGATCATGGGATTGCCGAATTTCTCGCTGATCTAGTCGTCTTGTGTCTGAATGCAGATCAGAAGCATCTGGTGACCAACTTCCCTCCTACTGTAGAAGTCATTCAGGACACGGTGCTTCACGTTCTGCGTAGCAACGGGTTCACGACAGTGGCTGATGCCTATACGTGTTTCCGTTGGGGACATCATTGGGTCCGCGAAGGGGCGATTACAGCTGAGCAATTTGCCCGCAATGGCTATCCCAAAGAGACGATGGATCCGCTGCTCGAATGGAACCAACAGCGAGGCTGTGACACTGTAGAAGGGCTCAATGACATCACGCAATCTGGCGGAATGAAGGCGCTTGTTGACGAGGCTTTGGAGCGCTACGAGTCGACGCTCGATGATGTTGCCGATCGTCTGCTCAACAGAATCGAATCGGGTGATGATATCCGCATGATTTGGGTGTCTGGACCTTCATCCTCTGGAAAGACGACGACGACGGTCAAGGTTACAGAACGGCTTCGGAAACATGGATTGCGCTTCCTCATGCTGAATCTGGATGACTATTTTTGGTCACTGATTGAGCATCCTTCGGATTGGATTGATGACCGCAACTACGAAACACCTGAAGCGCTGGACATCCAGTTGCTGAACGAGCACCTACTTGCGCTGCTTGCTGGTGAGACGATCGACAAGCCGGTATATAGCTTCAAGGAAGGACACCGAGTTGGAACCATACCTGTGCGCAGAGAGCCGGATCAGATCCTCGTTCTCGATTGCCTACACGGTTTCTACCCGCCCATTTCCGAGGGTATTGATCCATCACAAATCTTCAGGTTGTACATTGAAGCGATGAATCCTCTGTTTGAGCCTAGCCCGCTTATCCCTCTGTATCAGGGAGACATCGCAGACCGGCGATTGACACGGTTCGAGGACATCCGCCTGTTGCGCAGAACGCTGCGTGATACCAAGCATCGCAATCATCCTCCACTGGCAACGCTGCTTCATTGGCATTACGTACGAGCTGGCGAGCTGTTCTCCATCATTCCTCTGAAGGGAATGGCGGATGCTATTGTCAATGGTGGAATGCCTTTTGACTTACCGATTCTGAAGCCGTTCTTCACTGGCAGCGAGGGTGTCTGGCCGAAAGAAGATGACCTGACTCTCTATCCTTCATATCTTGATGCCCGAATCCGTCATCAGCGCGTTCAGAAGCTCATGGATTCTGTGGTGGGACTGACTGAGGCGCAGGTTGCAGATACAGGCTTCATCCCTGGGGACTCTGTCGTGCGCGAATTCGTTGGGGGAAGCACGATCAAGATTCCTCATAACGACTAGCCTCGCGTTGAAAGCCTCGGCTTCTCTTCGTACCCTACGTTGTAGGGAGTGACGTCATGCCAGCCAATCTAACAGCTGATTTTATTAAAGCCCGAAACAAACTGCGCCAAGCCACGTCGCCGCAAGAAAAACTGGCGGCTCTAGAAGAGATGTTGGCCACGATTCCCAAGCACAAGGGAACCGACCATATGCAGGCTGACATCAAGAAGCGCATTGCCAAGGTGCGGGGTGCTTCTGGCGGCTCCAAGAAGGGCAAGTCGAGCTCCTATGAGCATATTCCTAAGGATGGAGCAGGACAGGTAGTGCTCGTAGGACCGCCCAATGCGGGCAAGTCGACGGTGATTGCCTCACTGACCAATGCCAAGCCTGAGGTGGCTTCGTATCCCTTCTCTACGATGATTCCTGTTCCTGGGATGATGGCGTTTGAGGACATCATGATTCAACTGATTGATCTGCCTCCGCTAGCCCCGGACTACACGGAACCGTGGGTTTACAGTCTCATCCGATCCTGTGACTTGATTCTGCTTGTGTTCGATGCTTCAGACGGCGAATTGGTGAAGGACGAATATGACGAACTTGAGGCGTTGCTGGAAGAAAGGAATATACACCTCGTGATGGATCGCCCTGAAGAGACCGATGATCGAGTCAGGCAAATCAAGACGCGAATCCTGCTGACGAAAACCGATTTGACCGATGAAGAAACCATTGCGGAAGCTGTGGCATTGCTACCGTTTCCTACACTGGCTATCTCAGGTTCGACGGGCGAGGGCCTCGATGAGATGAAACAGGCGGTCTTCGAGGCGCTGAATGTTGTTCGCATCTACACGAAGCTGCCAGGTAACAAGCCAGATATGACGGAACCCTATGCCTTGCCAACGGGCAGTCAGGCCATTGACGGTGTGCAAGCTGTTCATCGTGAGTTCTCAGATCGGTTGAAGTACGTGCGCATTTGGGGATCTGGCCGATTCGATGGTCAACAAGTGCCTAGTGATCACGTGCTTGAAGACGGTGATATTATCGAAATCCACCTTCGCAAACAGGCTACCAATCCCTAGACATGCCAGCTATTCACGGTCTGTTTGCAGACTGAGGGTGGCTCCAACGACGCACATGGCAATGAGATTGCGCTCGGTTTCCGACAATCCACGATAGCACGGCCGGTCGAGAATCTGCTTTGTGATGTCTGCGGGTTCTAGAGATATCGCCAGCTTACCGATCTCGTCAAGCCATTCGATGAGTTGCCTCTCGTATCGCTGTAGATGGTCGAGGGCATTGCTCGTAATCCCGAAATGAGTGAAGGCAAGATACTCGAGATCTAAAAGCTGAAGGCTTTGCAGCGTTTCCAGGCCACGAGGAATGTCGAATCTTGGGGGCACGGTGAGGGGAACATCGACTGGATTGTTCCAGTTTCCAACTGCGTCCCCCGTGAATAGTGTTCGGCTACCTTGCTCATAAAAACAAACATGATGCGGTGCATGTCCTGGGGTAGCGACGACCTGCAGCTGGACGTTCTTGCCTAGATCGAACACCTCTCCTCCTGTCACTGTCACCAGCTGACTCTCTGGGACGGGCAGGGGTTCTCCATATCGATGAAAGATGTCTGGGGCCGCTACGCGTACGCTGTCAAGCAGCTGGCGGGTGTCTGCGAGATGCCGCGCGCCTCGCTCATGCACGACGATCTTGGTCTTAGGAAAAGCACGAGCCAAGTGCCCGGCTCCGCCAGCATGGTCGAGATGTACATGCGTAAGGAAGATGAACTCTGGAGCGCTATCCTCAAGAGCCTTAAGCGTATCGATGGTTCTCCCAGCAGATGCAGCCGTACCTGACTCGATCAAGACAGGGCAGTCCCCTCTGATTAGATAGGTGGCTCCGCTATGGGGCACATCAAACTGATTGGTATCGATGGTTTCAATGAGTGAGGCGGGCATCAGTCTCCCAGGAATCGAATGGTCAGAAGAGGCCCATGCGAATGGCGATGAGCAACGCAACGGTTCCTAAACAACAGGTGGCAAGGGCAATCCAAGTGCCGCTGGCCGCCCATCGTTTGAACGTCAGTTTATCGCCTATGGATTCTGACAAACTCACAACGACGACGTTGGCTGCAGATCCGAGCGGCGTCAGATTCGCTCCGAATCCAACACCAATTGCCAACGCCCACCACAAAGGACCTACGTCGATTCCTTGGGCTGCCAGGCTCTTCAGAATAGGGATCATGGCGATGGTGAAGGGTACATTGCTAATAACGCCTGAAGCGATAGCTCCACCCCAGAGGATGACGACTGCAGCCAGCATAATGCTTTGTTGAGAGAGGAAGGCGATGCCGCTGCCGAGTGTGTCTATCACGCCAGATGCTTCTAATCCTCCGACAATGACGAACAGAGCAATGAAGAACAGCAAGACATCCCAATGGATATCCTGAAGAATCTTGTCGAAATCAGGTCTCACCCATAGAAGGCCCATGCAGGCACCAATCAGCGCGACCAAGCCAGGCTCCAAACCAATCAACTCGTGGATGAAGAACAAAAAGATGGTCACACCCAGTGTCACTAGCATGCGGCGTGTGGTTATCGGATCGACGATGGCTCGGCGTTCATCCATTCCCATCAGGCTCTCGACATTTGATGGAGGTTTTGCCAAATCCTTCCTGAACATGAAGAGCAGGATGGCTTGGGCAGCAATCCATGCAAGCAGCACGATGGGAGCTAAGTGCGTGAGAAAATCTACAAATCCGAATCCAGATGCTGAGCCAATAAGGATATTGGGAGGGTCACCAATCAGTGTAGCTACACCTCCGATGTTGGAGAGCAGAACCTCGGACATGAGGAAGGGAAATGGAGAGATGCCAAGGATGTCGGCCAAGGATACGGTGACGGGAACGATGATGATGATTGTGGTGACATTGTCTAGAACCATCGATACCAGCGATGTAACCAAGCCAAGATAGACAAGGAGAACCCACGGACGACCTTTGGCAAGCTTGGCCGCACGGATAGCCAAGTATTGGAAGAATCCTGTTTCCTTGAACAGTCCAACAACCAACATCATGCCAAGTAGAAGCATGATAGTGTCAAAATCGACAGATCGAACAGCATCATGGGCGTCATAAAAGGAAAGCCACGTTCCGAAGGCAATCATCATGACTGCTCCGGAGATGGCGACGATTGCTCGATGTACGCGATCAAGGAAGATCCCCACGTACGTTAGTACGAATGCGAGAATCGAAACTATAAACGGGCCCATTGCCGCGTCTCTCATATAGCAATCAACTCGGTTCCTGAAAGATGCACGATGCTACTAGCATTTGAGAAGGGGATCAAACCCTTTGGGAGGGTGAGCGGCCATCAGTTGTCCTGTGTGTTCACGACACAAGCGGCGAACTCTGAAAAAGGAGGAGCGGGAGAATGGCTTCCCCCGCTCACATCCTCGCTAAAGGAGGTTCTTTGGGACGTGCTTGAGACCCCTCATCTCGGAGTGAGCGCATCCCAGTATCGTAAAGAGCATGTCTGAGGTGTGAAGGAAGAGATCGTGAGAACTCTATTGAATCCTTCGGCAGTTCGGCTGCCCTGGGATTTGCATCCTGTAGGCCCGGTACTTTGCGTCCTGCTCTTTCGAACAGTTTGCCCTTTTCTGGCTCAATACGTCGCGATTATTCGCAAGATCGTGGGCTTGGCAATACGCTCTCTAGTCCCAATCGTGCCAGTTGACCCCTGGGCCGGATTCAGGAGAATGGGAACATGACTGACGATGCATTGACACTCTTTCAGCCTGCAGTTGCGCAGTGGTTTGCAGAGACGTTTGCAGAGCCTACGCCCCCCCAGCTTCTTGGTTGGCCACATATTGCTGCGGGAGAGAATACGCTCATTCTCTCTCCTACAGGATCGGGAAAGACGCTGGCTGCGTTTCTGTGTGCGATCGATTCAGCCATTCGCTCAGAGGCTGCTGATGAGAGTCGCGGGGCCGGCGTACACACCCTCTATCTATCCCCGCTCAAGGCGCTTGCCAACGACATCGAGCGGAACTTGGTACAACCGCTAGAGGGCATTCGAGCTTGCTCTGCTAGACTGGGAGATCCAATTCCAGATATACGCGTGGGAATTCGTACTGGCGATACCCCAGCCAATGAACGACAGAAAATGATTCGGAAGCCTCCGCATCTGCTGATTACGACACCGGAATCACTCAACCTGCTGCTAACGTCCCCCAAAGCAAGAGATATTCTGAGGACAGTTCGCTATGTGATCGTTGACGAGATCCATGCGTTGTGCCCGAACAAGCGAGGAACGTTTCTCTCCCTCTTGATGGAGCGATTGGAAAGCCTGACCACCCGATCACCGATTCGTATCGGACTGTCAGCGACGCAGCGTCCGCTGGGGGAGATTGCTCGCTTCTTGGGAGGGCAGAGCAAACAGGGGATTCCCAGACCCGTATCTATCGTGGATGCAGGCATGCGAAAGAGCTTCGATCTGGCCGTGCAGATTCCGGTTGAAGACATGAAGGTGCTCCCTCAGCATGATGGTCAGGCGCCAAGCATCTGGCCAGCGATCTACGATCGGCTCATTGAGTTGGTCGACGAACATGAGTCGACACTGATTTTCGCCAATAGCCGCCGCGTTGTGGAACGCATCGCAGCTGAGATGAATAAACGATTCGGGTACGAGCGGATTCAAGCCCATCACGGCAGTGTGTCCAAAGAGAGACGACAGCAGATTGAGCAGGATCTGAAAGCGGGACGATTGCCTGCCCTGGTGGCTACCAGTTCAATGGAATTGGGCATTGATGTAGGATTCATTGATTTGGTCTGTCAAGTAGAGGCTCCGTATTCAGTGGCCAGTGGGTTGCAGCGGATTGGGCGCGCGGGGCATCTTGTTCGCGCGACTTCAAAGGGACGGGTGATCCCCAAGACGCGAGGTGATTTGCTGATGTCTGCGGCTATGTCGCGGGCCATGCTTCGCGGTGACATCTCCAGTGTTTCGATCCCCCGCAATCCGCTCGATGTGCTCGCTCAGCAAATCGTTGCCATGGTGGCCGTCGACGAATGGGACGTCTCAGAACTGTATGACGCCATTCGTCAATCCTACGCCTATCGCGAATTGCCTCTTGAAGCATTCCAGTCCGTGCTTGAGTTGATTTCTGGGCGATTCGGGACAGCAGATCTGCCGGTGCTGCGTCCGCGTGTGTCTTGGGATCGAGTCAACGACAAGTTGATCCCACTACCGGGAACTCGGCATCTGGCGATTCTCAATGGCGGAGTGATTCCGGATACCGGGCAATATGCGATGGTGCTGGAAGATGGGAAGACGCGGCTTGGAGAGTTGGATGAGGAGTTTGTGTTCGAGCGCAGACTCGGCGACACATTTGTCCTTGGCACTGGCCAGTGGCGCGTTCTTCAAATAACTAATGATCGAGTGATTGTGGCGCCGTGTGACGAGTCAGAAGCAATGATGCCTTTTTGGAAGGGCGAAGGCCTCGGGCATGATTGGGAGTTTGGGACGCGCTTCGGCGAATTCATTCGCGACTGTGAGAGCCGACTGATGGATTCGTCATTTGAACAGTGGCTGCAAGACGAGTGCGCACTGGATGAGAATGGATCTGCAAATCTGGCGACCTTTCTCAAAGATCAAGCAGAGCGAGGCGGTGCCTTGCCCACAGATCGCCGCATTCTTGTCGACATCTTCCGCAACGAAGCAGGAGATGAGCGGTTGGCGCTGATGTCAACGTTCGGCCGGTCTTTTCACTTGGCACTTCTGCTCCTGTTGCAGCATACACTCAAGGCGATGGGGTTCGACCCTCCTGAAGCTGTTTATTCCAATTCTGGATTGCTCTTCAGGTTGGGAACCCTATCACCCGACACGATGATGGAGGCCCTGCATTCGCTCCATGCTGAGACTGTCGAGGACACGATCACACGGGAATTGGAGAACTCGCCCTATTTTGCCTTGAGATTCAGACGCAATGCCGGACGAGCTTTGTTGTTGCCTCGTGCACGTCCTGGGAGACGTACGCCACTGTGGCTTCAACGCTTGCGTGCCCATGATCTGCTGGCATTTGCCAGCGAGCAGCCGCGTTTTCCGATTGTGTTAGAAACCTATCGTGAGATTCTTGAAGACGTCCTCCCTCTTGAGGGATTGCGCCAATTCCTAACAGCAGTAGATGCGGGAGATGCTGGATTCTCACTGCGCAGAGACCGTCATCCGTCTCCTCTTTCCCATTCCATGCTGCTTGATTTCACAGCTGCCTTCTTATACCTCGAGGATCGGCCTGTGGGGAGAAATCGTTCCACTGCCGAGCTGCGGGATGATTTGGGAACCTTGCTGGGAAGCCGCGTTCAAGCTGAGACTGTGCTCGACGAAGCGGCTGTGGACGAAATGGAGGAACGGCTTCAGGGTACGGCCACGTTCCATCGAGCGAGGAATGGCGCCGAGCTGGTGGAGTTGCTTCGGAGAATCGGCGATTTGACTGAATCGGAGCTAGCCCAGCGTTGCCATCCCGAAGTGGGCGATGTGCTGCCGGATCTTCTGTCAGATGGACGAATCATCCGTATTCGGGTCGCCGGATCACCTGCCAGCCAGCGACTCGCTGCGGGTGAAGAGGCCGACGTTTATGACCGGCTCTCTGAGAGCGACATCCACGCGTTGGTTGCACGCTATGTCGCCCATCATTCCCTGGCAACGCGGAAGGGTATTATCGACCGCTATCCTGCAGCTGAGCGAACCCTCGATCAAATCCGTCAATCTGAAGGCTGGATCGATGTGGAACTGGCCGATGGCTCAACTGGATGGTCTCATCCACAGGTGCTGGCATCCATCCGACGGATGACCATGAGTCGACGTCGACGTTCGATTGAGCCCGTTTCAGCCCAAGCGTTTGCCCGTTTCACACTGGCTCGCCAGCAAGTGACGGGTTCTGACAGCAGTCGAGACCTACACGAAGTGATGGATCTCCTATCAGGCTGTCGTCTTCCCGTTCCCGTTTGGCTTGATGCATTGTCCAGCCGTGTCCATGGATTCAGGCCTGAGCAATTAGATGAACTCGTTCGAGACGGTGTGCTTGCATGGTCAGGCAATCTGTCCCAAGGCAATCAAAGATTGCTGTCGTTCTGCGCTCCCGAGCTGGGCGGGCGAGAGGATCCGCTACGGTGGCCTGAAGAGCGGCTGGATGAGAATGCGCAAAAGATCATCGGGTACTTGACTGCAAACGGAGCCAGTTTCCTTCATCAAATGACTTCCGGGCTTAACGAGCCGCCTTCGATCATTGCGCCAGAGTTGTGGAATCTCATCTGGGCAGGCTGGGTGACCAATGACTCGCTTGATCCTGCTTGGGGAGACAAGCCGCAGCCGCAGCGATGGCAAGGACGCCGCCGACAATCGGTGTGGGGAAGGGGACGCTGGTCTCTCGTTCCTGTAGCCAATGTGAAGTCTGAGACGGAGACTCGCAAGCTGCTACGGCGATTGCTGGGTCAGATGGGTGTGCTCACTCGGGAGATCCTGGCCCGCGCGAATGTCGGCCTGTCCTGGAGGGAAGCCTACCCTCTTCTAACGCGAATGGAATGGGCAGGAGACGTGGATCGGGCACTATTTGTTTCCGGGCTGTCAGGCCCTCAAGTCGCGTTCCGGGAATTCGCGAACGTGCAGGCACAAGATATCTCGGACGACGAAGTCGTACTACTGAATGTCTGTGACCCCGCCAATGTATTCGGTGATCTATTCCCAATCTTGCGTCCTGACGGGGTGCGTCATATCATTCGCCATCACCCTGGCAACTATCTCGTGTTGAGAAATGGGCATCCTGTTCTTGCAGTCGAGAATCGGGGCGAGCGTTTGATCCCTTTGAGCGATCTGACGCCATTGCAGCGAACGGCGTGTTTCAAAACACTGCTGCAGTTGGTAGAGGGTCGACACCGGAGTCCATCCATACGTGCGATGACCTGGGACAGCTCTCCCATCGTGGATTCACCGATCGAAGAGGAACTGACTACTGTGGGATTCGTACGAGAAGGCTCTGGGATGATCCTGTATAGAACGTTTGGCTAGGAGCCATTGATGAAGACATTCAATCCTGAAGATGTTCGCGATCTGGGCGCAGAGATTCTGCGAGCGGGTCCAATATGCGATGAGTGCTTGGGGCGTATCGCTTCCAAACTGGGTCGAGGACTGACCAATGGTGAACGTGGCAGGCAGATTCGAGATCTCCTGGCAGTGGAAGGACCTGAAGGCAAGGCGGGTGCGTGCTGGGTTTGTGAAGACCTGTTTGATCGCATTGAAAGTTGGGTTCAACAAGCCGCTGCCCACGTCGATGGGCGCGAGTTTTCTACCTACTTGTTTGGCGTCAAGCTAACATCACGGCTAGAGCAGATGGAGGCGTTTTATCAAGAACGATTCCCTTCTGAGCATCGCGAGCCCCTCAAGCACTCGTTCAATCGGATGGCGGGAATTGCCTTTGAGCGACTTCTAGGACGAGCTGTGACCGTGAAGTTTCAGGGGCCGCAAGTGTCGTTTGTAATTGATCTCAACACGAGTGAATTGACGATGCACGTGCTCTCGCTTTATGTCTATGGCCGGTATTGCAAACATGAGCGAGGGATTCCGCAAACCAAATGGCCGTGCCGACTGTGCCGGGGCCGTGGCTGTGAAGGGTGTGAATTCACTGGGAAGCAATATGCGGATTCTGTGGAAGAGATCATCGCTGGAACCTTAATCGAGTTGGCGGAGGCTTCGTCGGCCTGCTTGCATGGAGCCGGTCGAGAGGACATCGATGCCCGCATGTTGGGAACTGGCCGGCCGTTTGTTCTCGAACTGCACAACCCCAAACGGCGATCTGTGAACCTGACAGACGCTCACCTTGGCGTGAACGAGGCGGCAGCCGGACGTGTCTCTGTTTCACTGTTGGTGTTGGTGCATCGCCGCACTGTGGCTTGGGTCAAGGAATTGCGAGCCACAAAGAAATACCGCGCACTCGTTCAGTTTGCCGAACCCGTTAGCTCAGATCAGTTACAAGACGCTCTTGGCTCACTGCCTGGGGAAATCGAGCAACGAACGCCACAGCGTGTTTCGCATCGTCGAGCTGATCTTGTCCGGAAGCGGGTTTTGCATGACGCCTCTGGAGAATGGATTGACGAGACCCATGCTGACATTGTTGTTCATGGAGATGGTGGACTCTATATCAAAGAGCTAATTTCTAGTGACGATGGACGAACGACTCCAAGCTTGACCGGACATCTCGGAATACAGGCAAGAGTCACTGATCTTGACGTGCTGGAAGTCTGCTCGGGAGACCTTCCCAAATCCATGGCAATGAGTGATGGGCTCTCGTAGAATGACGTGGGTGGGTGAATGAAAACGACTTCTGAAAAGACGAACAACACAAGCAGCCAGACGTCCTCGATGCTGGATATCTATTTCCGGGATATCGGGCGCTTCCCATTGCTGACCCCTGATGAAGAGCTTGCTCTCGCCCGTGGAATGCGGTCAGGTGGGGACGGAGATCGCGAGAAGCTGATTGTTAGTAATTTGAGACTGGTGGCCAAAATCGCCCAGGAGTATACGGATGTTGGGTTGCCGCTTATGGATCTCATTCAAGAAGGGAATCTCGGCTTAATCCAGGCTGTCGATCGATATGATCCTGATCGAGGCTTTCGTATAAGTACCTATGCTGTGTGGTGGATTCGCCGCGCTATCCTGCTGGCTATTAATACGTCTTCGCGTACGATCCGTATTCCCGACTACCTGTTCCGTGCCCTACGCCGCATGGCTCAAATGCGATCCATCGCTGAGGGAGGCATCGTCGATGAGAAGGAGATTACGGAAGCCGTCGGCATGTCCATGGACCGACTTCGCCAAGTCGAGGCTCAAGTTACAGAAATGGTTTCGCTCGATCGTGGTGTGAGTCTGGAGTCCGATGAGACACTGGATGAACGAGTCATCGATGAAACAGGACTCTCTCCTGAACAAGAGTCCCTACGCTTGTTGTTCCGCGATGAGCTAGAGGGCGTCTTGGGATCAATTCCCGTCAGGCAAGCGTTTGCCATTCGCCTGCATTACGGCATCGAAGATGGCTGTCCCTACAACTTGGCTGAAGTCGGTCGAATCATGGAAGTATCTCGTGAACGCGCCAGACAGCTCGTCAAGGAAGGCATGGCGAGCGTTACCACAAAGTGGGGAGAGCATGCACTGGACTTCTACCGTGGGTTACTCACTAGCTAGCTCTGTTTTGTCTCTTCGGCCCGCAATTGCCCGCATCCAGCCTGGATGTCTGTCCCCCGGCTTTGACGAATAGTCACTGGGTAGCCGACTGACTCGATAATGTGAGCGTAGGCCTGCACGCGCTCGTTGGGACTTGCCTGCCAATCTGAATCTGCGATCGAGTTGAAGGGAATGATATTGACATGGCACAGCACGCCATGCAGCGCTTCCGCAACTTGCTTGGCATGGCTATCTGAATCATTCACGCCAGCAATCAGCGCCACTTCGAACGTCACTCGGCGATGCGTCGCCCTCACATACGCCCTGCAGGCGCGGACAATTTCGGCCACGGGATAGCGATGATTGATAGGCACCAATTGGCTACGCAAGGCTTCATCGGCTGTATGAAGGGACACAGCGAGATTCACTTGCAGGCTTTCTTGAGAGAGGCGGCGAATTCCTGGAATGATGCCCACAGTCGAGACTGTGAAAGATCGTGCCCCCAATTCAAAGCCGCGGGGATCATTGAGAATGCGGATGGCTTCTAGCGTTGACTCGTAGTTGGCAAGCGGCTCGCCCATGCCCATGAATACAACATTGGAAAGCTTCAGGCCTTCACTGTGCAATAGGCGTGCTGACGTGAGAACCTGATCGACGATTTCTCCTGTCGTCAGATCGCGCGTGAATCCAGATTGGCCGGTGGCGCACAGTTTGCAGGCCATCGCACAGCCTACTTGAGTCGAGATGCAAGCTGTATTCCGCTTTGCATAGCGCATCACAACGGCTTCGATTGTCTCGCTGTCAACCAACCCTAGTAGTAGCTTTGTCGTTTGGTTATCGCTACTAGGCAATGTCTTCAAGGTCGTGGCGCCGATCCAAGGGATTGCATCTTCCAGACGCTGTCTCAGCGCTTTCGACAGTGTGGTTGTTTCGCTATAAGAAGACACTAGGTCTTTGAAGACGGCGCGCCAGATTTGCGTGGCTCGAAAGCCTGGTTCATCGAGATCTGCCAGAGCGGTTGTAAGTTCTTCGAACGTAAGGTCAAGGAGACTTGTCTTATTCATAGGATTTCAAAAACTCCAGAAACTCTAATTCGGATAACAGGAGCATGCCGATCTCTCTTGCCTTGTCAGCCTTCGAGCCGGGATTCTCGCCGAGGATGATGTAGTCCGTGTTCTTGCTCACGGATGAAGACACAATGCCGCCAAGCGATTTTACGCGCTCCCCAGCCTCAGAGCGAGTCATCGAAGTGAGGGAGCCCGTGAAAACAAAGCGCTGTCCCGCCAATGCGGGTAGCTCGCGGTCGTCTGCTATTGGCTGTAGCGTCAGTCCAGCTGCTTGGAGATCTGCGACCATCTGATAACTCTGCTCACTGGCGAAGAACGCGGCAATGTTGTGTGCTGAGAGAGGTCCGATTTCGTGAATTGCGGCCAATTCATCTTCTGATGCCTTGGACAAGGCATCGAGGGCGCGGAAATGATTTGCGAGCACATCGGCTAGGTGCGCGCCAACTCCGGGGATGCCGAGTGAGAAAAGAAAGCGCGGAAGCGTCGTGTGTTTGGCCTTTTCAAGGGCAGACAGCAGATTGTCTGCTGACTTGGGGCCGAATCGATCCAGGCTGAGCAGCGTCTCTCGATCGAGCGTCAAGACGTCGGCGAGTGCTGCCACAATTCCTCGATCCACAAGTTGAGCGATGAGCTGAGGTCCCATACCTTCAATATCCAGGCCTCCCTTCGATATGAAGTGGAGCACCGACTGCTTGAACCGGGCGGGACAAGATGTGTTCAGGCAGCGGTGAGCAGCCTGGGTTTCCACACGAACGACCTCTGATCCACATACCGGACACGTCGTCGGCATGACAAAGAGACGCTCATCTCCTGTACGGAATTCGGGCATGGAACGGGCAATCTTGGGAATGACATCACCGGCTCGCTCGACAACCACGGTATCTCCAACCCGAATGTCCTTGCGCGCAATCTCATCTTCGTTGTGCAGGGTTGCGCTGGAGATTTCGACGCCGTGAATGCGGACCGGCTCCAGCTCGGCGACGGGTGTCAATGCGCCAGTTCGTCCAACGGACACAGTGATGTCGTTTAGCCGTGTGATGCCCTGGGAAGCGGGAAACTTCCCGGCAATCGCCCAGCGTGGGCTTCGGCTCACTGAGCCCAGAATTCCCCTGTCGGCAAAAGAATCCACTTTGACGACAATGCCGTCAGCCTCGTACGGTAGGATTTCGCGCTCGTCTTGGATTCGCTGATAGAAAGCAACAACATCTTCGATCCCCTCACATGTCCGATAGAGAGGGTTAGTCCGTAGTCCGAGTTTTGGCAACAGGCCAAGCAGTTGCTGCTGCGAGTCGATTGTGATGCCCTCGACCCGTCCGATGTCGTAGCAGTAGATACTTAATGACCGGCTGGCAGTGACTCGCGTGTCGAGTTGACGCAATGTGCCTGCTGCTAGGTTTCGTGGATTGGCGAATGGTTGCATGGCCTCTGCCTCGCGGCGACGATTTAGGGTGGCGAATGCCTCCTTCTCGATGTAGACCTCGCCTCGGATCTCCAGCACACTCGGGACGTGCCCATCTACTTCCCGGAGTCGCAGGGGGATGCTGCGAATGGTTCGAAGGTTCGCTGTAACGTCTTCGCCCATGCGTCCGTCACCGCGCGTTGACCCGTTCATCAGCTGCCCCTCTCGGTAGACGAGTTCAACAGCCAAACCATCGAGCTTGGGTTCAGCGACGTACGTGATTTCATCCGTATCGAGAAGGGAGCGAACCCTGCGATCAAAATCGCGAAGCTGTTCCTCGTTGAAGGCGTTGCTGAAGCTGAGCATGGGAATCGAATGCTCAATAGTAGCAAATGATTCCGATGGCTCAGTTCCTACGCGCTGAGTTGGTGAACTTGCCGTGACGAATTCTGGGTGTTGTGCTTCCAGCCCCTGAAGCTTTCGAAACAATGCATCGTACTCTGCATCAGATATCTCGGGCTCGGCCACCACGTAATAGAGATGATTGTGTCGCTCAATCTCTGCGCGAAGGGTTTCGATCTCTTGGTTTGCAGGCAACGGCATAATGAGAACAGGGTCGTAGAAGAGGGGGGATGATGTCAAGCCCAATCTCAAAAGGCGACCCTCGGCTAGCTACTCAGCTTCGACTTCAGAATCAAGCTCAGGTTTCTGCTCTTGCCCTTGCTCAGGCTCCAGTAGGTCACTTGCCAGAGCTTCCATTGAATCAAGATCCATCCCAGTCCCGCTCAAAAACCAGAAGACCCCGTCCTGCTCAAAGAACGCTTCGACGGGTGCATATCGCGTGTCGATGCCTGGATATCGGTCATCCCACTGGCTTTTTCGATCAAGAAGCTTGAGGGGCGAGGTGGAGTCAGAAGCCGGCTGCCCATCTTCGGCAAAGGTAGCTCGTCGTCGGGCCATATTTCGAGAGACATAGTTGCCGAATAGGATCGTCAGTCGAGATGAAACTGTCTCATTGTCTGTCGCTTCCTCATGATTTGATGTGGCATCATTCTCTGGAGGCGTCGCCAGGGATGCATATTGAACGGTCGTGTAATTGCGTTCATTCGCAGCATCAGAACTCACCAAAGCCACCCCATCGTCTGGGTCGAATCCGTGCTTGCTTAGCAAGTGACGAGGTATTGAGAAGGGTAGGTGTTGATCGACTTCATCTGCAGAGAGAGTTCTCTCTTCAAAGACCTTCGCATCAGCAGGAGGGGAAAAGGGCTGGGGCGTTGGCTCTGGCTCCAAAACTCGAACCGAGGTGTACGAGATGTTAATTGTTGCATTGGGTCCGATGATTGAGGCTGCCGGTGATTCGGAAGACGGGACAAAAGAGATACTGACCGGGAAGTAGGTTTCTGTGTCGAAATCGATCGTTGCTTTGCGAATAGGGAATACGACAGCAGAGAGAAGCTGAGATCGATAGCCTGTTTTGGGCTTGAGTCCTATTCGACGAATAACTCGGTCTTCGATTGTCTGCTCACCCAGATCACGTAGTAGAAAATCTCGTGTCAATGACTCAAGGAAAGAAAGCTCACCAAGCGTGGCTAATCCTGGGATGGGTTCGAACAGTTGAGATCCTGCCTTATGAACGGCCGTATTCGCGGATGGATCAAGTACCCACGTGCTCTTGCCATCATAATCCACTGTAAGGCCGCACAACTCCTCTCCGACAAACTCGACCTGGCCCGACAACGCTTCCTGAAGATCGGCCCAGGGGCTTTGATACGTCTTGTACTCAATGTGAAGGGAGCGGGGGCCACGTCGGCGAACATGTGCTTCGATTCGCAAGCCGCCACTCTCAATCACTTGGGTTGCTTCGAATCCCGCGCGTTCTGTGGACGCCAAACTTGCCAGATGGGCAAAGGCTGCAACTGATGGGGTCATCGTTTCTCCTTGGTGGGCCGCCTCATTATACGAGAGGAAGAACTTTACTTGAATTAGACAACTGGCAAGGCTGACACCGGGAAATCAGTCACGATTATCGGAGGGTCAGGGGTAAAGGTGACGAACGTCCTCTCGAAGACTGAAGTGCCCTTGTATAGGCGCTTATGGCCAATGTGAGGCATATTACAAGAGCGAAGAATCTGTCCTTGGCGTCGGGATTTCGCGTTGTTGAGTGCAGAGAATCTGATAGATAGCTGTCGCTTGACTGAAGAGGAAAAATTCCTGTATTACTGTGTGTAGGTTCACAGTAGCAAGGGGGAGCGGCCTTGGCTGGAATGAATATAGGTAATCCGTTGGATGTCGGCTTGCTGGAATGCTTGGCTGTGATCGCTGTAGCCAATAATCGGACTGTTGAGGACGAGCTGAATATCGCAGTGAAAACGTATGTCCTCAATCAATTCGCTGAGCACGGAGAGAATAGGCTTGTGGAGCGAGCCTTTACCGAACAATCGGTAGCTGCGTCGAAATAGCAGCAAGTGTGTCAAAATTCAAGCTTACGACGACCCCAAATGTCTTTGGGGTCGTCTTTTTTGGATGATAGACTGACCCATACCTCATGAAGGAGGGGTCATTGTGAAGAATAGTGGAATCTTCGTCGCCGTAGCCTTGGCAGGAATGCTGATTATTACGCTCTTGCTTACAGGTGGAGATAAGGAACCAGAACTGGCTCCTGATTTTACGATAATGAACCTGGATGGTGGCTCTGTTACTCTGTCCGACCTTCGGGGCAGTGTTGTCGTCATTGATTTTTGGGCGACATGGTGTAGCCCTTGTCTCAAGTCATTTCCTAACCTTCATGCAGTTGTTGAGCGCAACAAGGACCAAGGTGTGGTTTTGCTTCTGGTGAGTTTGGACAAGACGGAAAAACGTGCCCGCAACTATCTTGTCGAGAATGGGTACGAGACTGCCAATGTTCTGTGGGAATCCTTGGATGCCTCCCGGGAGGTCAAGGATCTATTCGGTGTTGTTGGCATTCCCCGAACCTTCATCATTGATCGCGAGGGATTCATTCAACATACAGGACATCCCGGAAACCTAACAGACGCTGATCTTCAGAAGTGGTTCTGACAGAACTCCTGAACAGGAGTGCAGTATTCACTTTTTCTCAACTACGCTGCCTTTGAGGTGCGTGAGGCGACCAGCCCTTGCCTGGTCCTTTTGATCTCTTTGCTCTCCTAATCCGCAGTTGGCTGCTTATCGTGCTTGTTGGATTCCCGGCTTTGTCCCGTGTCTGTTGAACCGCCTGACCTTGATGTGACACATACGGGGTGAAGGAGGTGAAAGGGACATCTCGAATGAGCCGTCGTGGTAGCGAGCGTGTAGGATAGACCGGCGCTGGGTTTGCAGCGAGCAATCAATAAGGAGCTGAAAGTGTCTCAGATTGGAGAATTGCTATCCAAGGTTGCGAACCGGGATAGCAATGCATTTCAGCAACTGTATGATTTGTTTGCAGATCGCGTCTATCGATACGCCTTCACGATTCTTCACGACAAGCATCTGGCAGAGGAGATTGCCCAAGAAACGATGGTTGCTGTTTGGAATGGAGCAAGCCGGTTTGCCGGTCGCTCAAAGGCATCAACGTGGATCTTTGGGATCGCTCGAAATCAGGCGTTGACGTTGCTTCGCAAAGAGAAGCGCGCTGAAACGACCGGAACACCTGAGCTCGTGCAGGCAGACCCATCGAAGCACATCATTCAACATGAGCGTGTTATGACAGCACTCAGCGAGCTGTCAGCGGACCACCGAGAGGTCGTCTACCTCACCTTCTACGAAGGACTCTCGTATGGTGAAATCTCGGGAATACTTGGGATTCCATCGGGTACTGTGAAATCAAGAATGTTCCACGCCAAACGAAAGCTGGCGGAGGTGCTAGCATGAGCGCATGTACATCCATTCGAGAGCTTATTCCATGGTATGCCAATGGAACTTTATCAGTGGAAGAGGCGCGCCTTGTTGCCGAACATCTCGCTCAGTGTGAAGGGTGCCGCGACGAACTGATTCAGAATATGCAGTTGAATATCGAGATCCGTCGTGCATTCAGTGAGCTTGATGGGTTGACGAATGAGGCAAAAAAGGCCGTACTTAAGAGAACGACAGGCAAGAGACTGGCAAGTCTCGATGTCGGGTCATTCTTGCTTGGGTTCTCGTTTGGAGCCAGCTACCAGAAGGGGCGCGTTCCGATCCGAGGAGATCTGCGACTTATGGGGCGAAAGATTCGCCTTATCTCAAATAATAGGGAGGGTTCCAATGAGTGATAACGATTTGGTAAAAGACATCGATGATTTGAAGGAAGTCCTTGGAGTGGTTACAGACAAGGTGCCCAGTCTGTTGAAAGGGCTGCGCAATGTGCTGTATTCCAAAGATGCTGCCGAGAACATGGCTGAAGCGGTTGGCACTTTCTATACGAAACTGGTGGAAGCGGGCATTCCCAAGGATCAAGCAATGGAGATGACACGTGGATATATGATTAACCTGCGCGACATCTTTGGAGGCGAAGGTGGCTTCAACGTAAACATTAAGGACGGGAGTGACGACTAGCCATTATGCATTCAAGACTCGGAATTCTTGGGAAAATCTGGGCGGGATTCGTCATTGCCATTCTCGTGCCCATTCTGTTGTTCCGAATCCTTGGGGCTGTCATAGTTTTGCTCTGGACACGCTGGTTCACACGATCAACATTTCGGCGTTCGCTTCTGCGGGCCGGACTCACAGCGGACGAAGCAGACGCCCTGACTGAGCGGTACAACGTACGAATCACGCTCCGTGAACTGTTCCGCCAACGTCACCGATTTGGACATTAAGGCCAAAAGGTTGTGCCACCAGCGAGTTCAGAATAACATCATGAAAGTTCGGGACGTGGCGCAGCCTGGTAGCGTGCTTGCATGGGGCGCAAGAGGTCCCCGGTTCAAATCCGGGCGTCCCGACCAGTTTTTTCTATTATCTCTCCTGTTGCAGGATGAAGGTATCGATGGATCTCCCACTTGCTGAAAGCGTAAGAACATCATCAAGTACCGAGGCTACGGGAATCACTTCGATCTGCAATACATCGTCAGCAATCGTACCTAACACATAATGCAGAAGTCCGTATCGTCGGAACACAGTTCCTGAAACGGATGTAGATACTGGAGGCATCAATGGAGCGCCTCCGCCGCCAGAGACGATGTAGTGAGTGCCACTCCGGTAGATATGCTCGTAGCAGTGGATGGCACTGCTGAATACAACATCGACCCCATAGTCGCGAAATACTGATCCCCACAAGGACAACAACCTCTCATTTTCTCCTAAATCATAAGCTGCGCTGTAGAGCGGATCAGCTGAGAATACAACAATGAGCTGGTCCTGAGCTTGGTTGAGGTCTTGCTTGAGCCATTCTGTTTGCTCCTGCATTGCGGCTTCTTCTGTCAAGTCGGACAGTGTGGAATCCAATCCCACGAAATGAACAGGGCCATAATCAAATGACCACCATTGCTCGTCAACCATGCCTCCTCCCGAAGGGAGCGCAAAGCTCTCGAAATAGAGCCCATCATCTCGATCGTTTCCTCCGATGACCGTCATGTAGGGACTTGACCGCCCCAAATCAGAAATGGCCCAGAAGAAGTTCTCAAATCGATCCTCTGTTGGGTACTCGACCAAGCCACCTGAATGGATGACCAAGGAGACGTCGTTTTGCTGAGCAATGGTGTCCGCAACGAGCTTGTGTCGATCCGGATGTGAAGCCGTTGCTCCATATGTAGCAAATGAGAAAGAACGTGCATCGGGGGCAATCGTTCGGAATGTTCCTACTTCTGTTGGATAGACGGCATCCCCTTCGTAAAAGATGAGTTGAAAGCGATAGGTCGCACCGGGAAGAAGATCGTGCAGCCAGATCTCGGCAACACCTTTGTGACCTTCGTAGGTCAGCGTCTCTTCCCATTGTCCGGACGAGTCGTACACCTGAGCCAGCGAATAACTAAAGTCGAAGCCGACAGAGCGACTGGTCTTCCAAGTTAGTGCCACGGTGTTCTCACTGACCGCGCCCAGAATGGGTCCCCACGACCATGGAGGTGTAGACTGCGCACTCGTAGCCAACCCAAGAGAAACAGCAACTAACAGCATCAGAATGAGAGAAATCGATCGACGAACAGCGTTAATGGTCATACCTCACCTCCTGCATTCCCGGAAATCGTCTGCAAATAGCGTAATTCCGTCTCCTATTCTTGCATGGATTACGTAATTGGTCAACGGCAAGCGGAGTTGTGATAAAAGAGCGCGGCAGCAGAAGGCATCTGCCGCCGCGCCATAAGTGCTGGTGCATCTAGGGAGTAGGCACCGTTGCATCGTGGAAATCGGCTTCCCAGACCCGTGCGAGTGTTCCCCCCGCTGCATTGTTGTAGGATCGGAGGCGCATTCTCGTGACCAGACCCTGGTCGAAGGCGAGTTCGATCCACTCATGTCCAGGTTTATCCGGGTTGTGCTCGGATAGGGATCCCTTGGAGCCCATATAGACATCAACCCACGCGCCATCTCGATAGACATCGATATCCCAAGACAACATATTGTCGAATGGGAAGGAATCGGCTACCAACACGCGAATTCGATCGGATTGAATGCCTCCTGTGGTCGTGTTTAGGATGAGATAGGAAGTCCACTCACCCGGCAGATTGGTGTAGTACTGTGCGTTGGAGTTGTAGTTCGTGTCGATGTCATCATCATAGGCACGTTCCTCAACAACCCAATTCGCAGCTGGATCCTCGAACGATACTGGGGAGATCCATCCGATATCTGCTGTCGACCCTACAGGGACGACAACGCTCGTAGATGACTGCGCAGAATCGTTGTCTGTCACTGTGAGCATGACAGTGAATGATCCAGTGGAAGAAAAGGCATGTGTGGCAAACTGCCCGCTTCCTGTCGTCCCATCCCCGAAATTCCAGGCATAGGACGAGATGCTGCCATCTGAGTCACTGGATGCGGATGCGTCGAAGGAGACAGTGTCCCCAACAACGGGTCCCACAGGTGAATACCCGAAATTCGCCACAGGCGGCGCATTGGTCGGTATTGCAGTCAGCGTGAGTGTGACCGTACTGGTGAGGCCAGCGGTCACAGTCACTTGTGTCGTTGCCGTTTGATACCCCGACTTGGAGACCTCAACAGTGTGGATACCTGGCGACACGTTGGTTTGATCGTGCGTTGTGTTGCCTACGGCCACGCTATCTATCTTCACCAACCCATTAGTTGGATTGGAGAGCACACGGATGGTTCCCGTTGTCGGTGTCGGTGAGACGACTTCAAACGAAAGGCTTTCGAAGGCCCGATCGCTTGTTGCGAACTGCGACTGCATCATTGCCAGAACTGCGTTGCGGAAAGATGTTGGATTGGTGCTTAGGAGACTAAATGCGCCAGCGGGAAGTGATGTTGGGAAGCTGGCGATAGGTCCTGAGGCAGCAAACATATACAGCGTTTCCGTACCAACGGGTTCTGAAATCCGCAATGTGTATCCCGCTGCTCCTGGGAATGTATGAGTTCCACTGCCGACATAGGCAGAAGGTTCAAGCCAATTTGGGAACAACAAGGCAACGTGTCCATCCGCAGTTACATCGCAAAGATAGACATATGCCGCCCGATTGACACTGTAGGTAATCTGGAGAACATCATCGATTTCATAGACAGCCTTTGGCAGAGACAGTGTTACTGCCAATGCAGGCTGCGGTGCACTCACGGATACCTGTGCTGTATCGACAGATTGCTGTCCGCCTGAGTAAACAGTTAGCGTCGCCGTATAAGTACCAGGATTGGCGTAGCTGTGGCTCGTAGAGACACCCTGAGCGCTAGCTCCATCCCCAAACGACCAAACGTAGGTCGTGATTGTGCCCGTCGATGCGGCGCCGCTGAAGGCAATCGGAGAACCAGAGGTCCCGGAATAGGGGCCGCCGGCTTCTGCAACCAATGGAATGGCTGCTGCAGATACCAGAACAGTGTTGACGTTGTTGGTCTCCGAAGATTCGGTGACCTGATTGAGATCATCGGCAGTTGCAGTGAACGTTTCTGAGTTTGCTGTCAACGGCAATGACAAACTGACAACCTGCGATGCGCCAGCGGGCAGCTGAGTGATGTAGCTCTGTGTTGACGAGCTCGATCCTGCCAGTCGGACGCGGAAGAAACCGGCTGTCGCGTTCCCTTGATTCACGACTGTAATGGAGAAGGTTACGCTCTGACCAAGAACTGGCGCGCCCGGCACATAGGTGATGCTTTGCACAACCAGGTCGGGTGCACTAGCCGCTTGAACGGACACAGGCATGGTTGCCGTGTCCGTGCTACCGTCATTGTCTGTCACAGTTAGTTGTACGGTATAGACACCGGCAACTGAGTAATTATTGTAAGCTGTGACACCAGAGTCCGTACTACCGTCTCCGAAATTCCAGAAATAACTGGCAATGCTTCCGTCCGGATCAGTTGAGCCGGACGCACTGAATGTGAACCAATCCCCAGGTTGACCTGAGCTTGGAGACACTGTGAAGACAGCATTGGGTGGCTGATTGGCTGCAGCAGTGACGACGAGAGGCTGGGAATAGGTATCCGTGGCACCATCGTTGTCAGTCACAGTCAGCTGCACAGTGTAGACGCCGGCAGCAGCATAGGTGTTGTAAGCCGTGACGCCGGAGTCTGTACTGCCGTCTCCGAAATTCCACGCATAGCTGACAATACTGCCATCAGGATCGTTGGAGCCGGAGGCACTGAATGTGAACCAAGTGCCGGGCAATCCGGAGCTAGGAGATATTGTGAATGTTGCATTTGGCGGCTGATTGGCTGCAGCAGTGACGACGAGAGGCTGGGAATAAGTATCCGTAGCACCATCGTTGTCCGTCACAGTTAGCTGCACAGTGTAAACGCCAGCAGCAGCATAGTTGTTGTAGGCAGTGATGCCGGATCCTGTGGTTCCGTCTCCGAAATTCCACGCATAGCCTGCGATACTGCCATCAGGATCGTTGGAGCCTGACGCATTGAATGTGAACCAAGTGCCGGGCAATCCCGAGCTAGGAGATACTGTGAATGTTGCATTCGGTGGTTGATTGGTTGTCGCTGACACGACGATGTATTGGACTTGCGAATCTGTCGCTGAGTCGTTGTCTGTGACAGTCAGTCGAACGGCATGGGTTCCTGCGCTAAAGGCGCGAGCCTGAGCCAAGCCAGTGGCGTCAGTCACACCGTTGCCAGTGAAGTCCCACTCATACAGCACAATTGAACCGTCCGGATCAGACGAAGCGCTCGCATTGAATGAGACCGATGATCCGGCAGTCGGGAAGTTTGGTGAATAGGTGTAGGAAGCAGTCGGCGGGTTATTGGCTCCGGCAGGCGCTTGAAGGCTCAATCGGCCATTGCCAAAAACGTTGGCGCTTCCCATGGCAATGGTCTGAGACAGAACTTCCGTGCGCAGGGCGAATTCGCTGAGTCCAGGAGATTGAGACAACAACAAAGCAGCTGCGCCTGAAACGTGGGGCGCGGCACCCGATGTGCCCGGGAACGGAGCGTAGGGGCTCGTTCCTGTGGCCACGTTGTCAGGGGCGACCAAGTCAGGCTTCGTGCGGCCATCATTGGATGGACCCTGTGAGCTATAGGGTTGGATGGGGCCCGTCACGTATTGCGAATGATCAACGGCTCCAACAGCAATCACATTGGCAGCATTGGCTGGGGCTAGGATCGAGCTGGAGGCAATCACTGGAGAGACAGTCTGATAGAGATTGAACAGCTCCAAAGAGCGCGTACCCACACCTTGTATCCGAACGGTATATTGCCCACTGCCGGTCGCTGTTGTCTGAATCGACTCTGTTGGTTCTTCTGTTCCCGTCTGATGCTTGGTTGAAGACGCAACCAATGTGCTAGAGGGATCGAACAAATACAGATCGTAATCCGTCGATGACTGAGGCCATTCGTTCCAGGTCAAGAACAGCACGATAGGAGATCCGGCTGTCGCATAGAACGTCACATTTTGATCGAGCCAACCATCAGAATTGCCGTCTGCAAACGAGCCTTCCCAGTGGTTTTCGGCTGAGTTGCCTGCTGCATTGACCCAGAGGATTCCTCCGGTAATCGCTCGCTGCGCGATGTCTGCGATCGTACCCGTCCCATCGTAGTTGTTGGTGTTGTACCAGCCCAGCGAGTGATTGATGATGTCAATACCGTTGGTCAGGCAGTAGGTGACGGCAAGATCGAGGTCAACTTCATCTGCAATCTTGATCAGATGCAGCTCTGCCTCTGGCGCGACATCATGAACGATCTCGGCAACGGCAGTTCCGTGCGTGATGCCTGTTGAGAGTCCTGTCCCTGTCAGATCATTTTGGATGACCGTATAGGGAAGGTCTCCTCGCGACTGAGCTTGTGACAATCCCGAAAATCCGAGGTCAATGACCGCGACTTTGCTGCCGTTTCCTCGAATGCCGGCAGTGTGGAAGGCATCGGCTCCGATGGCACCCACTCCCTCGCTCGGAGTACCCAAAGCAAACGGTGTGTAGGGAGCACGTATAAAGGCAACTCCCGTCAACTGCTTGGCCAATGCAGACAAGTCCCCGATGGGGATTGTGATTTTGATCAATTTGGATGTGGCTTGAATGGCATTCTCATTCACGCCCAGTCGGCCCAATGCAGCGACATTTGTCGCATTGCGACCTGGCTGGGATTCGAGAACGACAGTAATTGTGGATTCAGTTGCGGAGAATGGAACACCGTATAGCGATGCCAAGGATTCCAATGCTGTTCGCGCAAACGTGGGAATGGCCGTTGACATTTGGCTTGCTACGGAGCTAACCGTTGCTTGAGCAGCCCCCATCAGCGCCTCCAAGGCACCATCGAGGAGTGGATTGTGATCGGCCTTTTTGATTTTCTCTGTGGAAAACGCAGCTACAGCTGCTTGAGGAGAAAGGGGCACAGTACCGATTTCAGTAGATCCTCCCTGCGCGACAAATGCGAGGAATTCAAGAGCGATCTCGAAATCGTCGGGCCAACTCAGCACGCCCAAGAACCAGTCGGGGGCGAAGGGAATCTCAACGCCCAAAGGCTGCCGGTTGATGTACACAACCTCGGCTCCCCGGTCAGCGAGCGAGCGCTCCAAGTCGGACAGATCGACGAGATAGCGTGAAAGCGTGTTTCCCCAACTGTGGGGGACCATAACGAAATGGAGCTTCCCGCTTCGGGCAAAAGACTGAAGAACGATTTGCTGCGCCATGCTGTTCTGGGCATAGCCCTGAAACCAGACGCTTGTATTGAATTCCTGCTCGAAGGCCTCGCCTACGCTATCCCATTGATCGCCCAAATCCTTATCAATGCCGACGAGAATATCGGCCTGACTGACTGCGGGCAGGGAAAGCACGGCGATTACCGCGAGCGCAAGTAGGAAGAATCGGTTCATGCTGAGCTCCTTACACTACGGAACGGATGGCTGATGCGCGAGGCGCACGTAGCCAATGGAAGTCGATTGGGCAAGCGCAAGCAGCTGATCGATGGGCAGAAGAAGCTGCGCAAGTGACGCTGACTCTTCAATGACATACTCGCTAAACTCGTCGGCGACGACAGTGCCCGGAATCTTTTCGGCGACGATCTCAATGCGGAGGCCGACTTGGGTGATCCCCTTAGTGATGGCAAAGGCGAACCAGTCTTCAGCTACCACAAGACCGTAAAGAGTGGAGTCGATGGGAATACCGATCGGCGACGCTGGTCCCTTGAGATCTGCCTTCGCATAGGCTGCGAATTCGAGATTCACTTCGTTGCCAAGAATTCCGATCTGCTGGAGCCCCACTAGAATCGAAGCAAGTGTCTCGTTAATGGAAAGTTCCTGAGTCGGGCTAATAACCAGCTCATAGCCAACATCGGCTGGACGTACAGTGAACGTATAGGTATCCGTGATCTGTCGGAGGTAATAACGGCCGCTATCAATGAGCAGAACTGCATCATCAGCTAGTGCTGTTGATACATCGTCAGCTGCTGACTCACCACTGCGGGTAACGGACGCGATATCGCCATCAAACTGAATGATCGAGTTGCCAGCAGCTTGGGCTGTCTGGACCAAAGTAGGTAGATCAACGGTCATATTGCCAAGTGAGAAGACATAGTAGTGGGTATTGGCAAAACTCGTTGGTACGTCCGCTCCATGTACAGGGATAACCAATACCAGCGCCAGAAGTGCAAGAAGAATCGTTTTTCGTTGTCGAATCATTGGTGCCTCCTTTGTGTTTCCGTGACTCATGTACACAGAACGCTCAAGCAGGTTCCATTATGGCATGATTCGATAGATCGATAGAAGCTCATCGATTTGACATGCGCAGGATTCTTCGATGATGCGGACATAATCATCAGGAGAGGCCATGGCATAGAGCATAGAGCTGTAATAGGTTTGCAGTCCGCGATAGAACGCTTCATCCCCAAGCTCCTGTCGCAAATCGTAGAGAAACACAGCTCCTCCAGAATAGACGAACGAACTGTAGATCGAGGAGTTGGGAAATGCGTATCTTGGACTGCTAATCGAGAGAGATTCCCAGTCCCTCAAAGCCGCTTGGTATGCGGCTTGCCATGTTGTGAGCTGCCCATTTGCTGTGGCTTCTTGATAGTAGGCATCGAGAAACTCATAGGACAAATACGTCGCGAAGCTTTCATCTAGCCAGGGATGCTCAGACACATCGTTCCCAATAGCTGCATAGAACCACTGATGAGCCATCTCATGGGAGATGATGATGGAGAAGAAGAGGTCTCTAGGATCTTGGGTGTACTGTGAGCCGACGAGAATCAGGCCGGAAAACTCAACGCCGGCAGCGCTTCGGAGAGGAACCTCGACCAGATCGATTTCACGAAATGGGCTCGGGCCGACCAGGTCCTCGAATAACTCGAAGGAGAAGACGGCCATATCGAGTGCTAGTTGTCCGGCCAGCTCGGACTGTGCCGTGAACCAGGTTCGAATGGAGGCTTCATCCAGCGTGGCTGTCAGAAGCGTGTAATCTTGCTCCACAAGCACGAGGGAGAAATCACGTGCATTCGGTGCCTCGAAGTCATAAATCGTAGAGTCTATCTCAGGGTTTACGGCAACAAGTTCACCCGAGGTAATTGGCATGGGTCCACCACGAACGGCTAGCCGCACTAGGTAGTTGGCAGTATCGCCCATGAGTGTATCTCCGAACCCCGTGCTGGGATCAAGAGCCCAACCTTCGTCCAAGTAGACTGCCATCATCGGATAGAAAGTCGTCAGTGTGAGCGCCGATGCCGACTTGGTGAGTAGGCCATAGCCAGTCTCATCTGAGCCAAATCGTTGGTTCGCAGGCCAATTCGACGTGCCGCCTGAGAATGCGATGGTGACTTCAATCGGCTCATCTGGTTGAAGGGGCTCGTCTAGGGGGACTAGCACGACCGTGTCGTATAGATAAAGGGAGAAGGTTCTGCTCTCAGTTTGGATCGATATATCAAGGATCTCTACGAATGCCGAGCCATACAGGCTGTCATCGTTCGCATACAGCCGGAAGAAGAGTTCTGGGAGGGCAATCCCCGTCGAATTGGTATAGTCGACGACTACAGTCCCCTCGAAGGCACCCGCATCATAGTCAACGACAAGATCGATATCGTAGCTCAAAGAGGGCTGAGCTAACACAGGCATGGCCAGCAAACAGAACACGAACGATGCAACAAGGAGCTTGACGATCCTCTTTACAACGATGATTGCCTCCTCATCCGGTCAACCGTATATCGTGCATACACCCTGGGAAGAGGTTGGGTTCATCATCTCGACATAGCGAGCGCTGAACTAGCTCTTCAGGGTTCTCTCGTACAACTGCTCGTACTGAGGAACGATGAGTCGGTAATCGAAGTTCTGTCTCGACTGCTCTTGAGCCTCTATGCCGAACTGGCAATGCTCGCTATCGTTTTGCAGCAGCTCGATGGCATGAGAAGCCATAGCATCCACATCGCCGACAGGCGCAAGGAAACCGGTTCGCCCATGCTCGACGACTTCGGGAATACCGCCGACATCTGAAGCAATGACAGGAACCCCGCTGGCCATGGCCTCCAGAGCAACCAGTCCAAAGCTCTCTGTGGAGCTTGGAAGAAGAAAGAGGTCGGCTCGTGCCAAGAGCGGAGCGACGCGATCTACGATGCCGACGAACTTAATTCGATCGAGAATGCCCAATTCCTTTCCCATCTCTCGAGCAACAATCGCATCGGGGCCGTCTCCCACCAAAATGAGTCGGCTATCGATGGCTTGTGCAATCCTGGCAAAGACGGCAATGACATCGCGAATCCGCTTCACAGGGCGGAAATTGGATATGTGCATGATTGTCTTTCGAGCATTTTCGGTGCACTGCGGAATGCAGGGACATGGCTCCAACTCATGGCGCTCAGGGTCAATGAAGTTGTAGATGATGTTGAGTTCGCGCTTGATATTGAATTGGCGGATGGTCTCTTCCTTGAGGAATTTCGATACGACAGAAACTGCGTCTGCGTTCTCGATGGTCATCTTGGTGACAGGTTTGAATGAAGCATTGTTGCCAACCAGCGTGATATCTGTCCCGTGCAGTGTAAGTACCACCTTAAGATCTCGGCTGGTGACAATTTGCTTCGCCAGCAATGCGGCGGCGCCGAATGGGATGGCATAATGGGCGTGAAGAATATCGAGTTCCTTCGTCTCGGCAACTTCCGCCAACTTCGAGGCCAATGCCAGGGTGTAGGGGAAGTGCTTCAGCAAAGGGTATTGCTCGATTTCGACTTCATGAAAGCTGACCCGGGGCGGCAATTCGCCAAGCCGAAGTGGGGTGTCATAGCTAACGAATGCCACGTCGTGTCCACGATTGGCCAAGTGTTTGCCCAGCTCAGTGGCGACCACGCCGCTGCCGCCGTGAGAAGGATAGCAACAGATACCGATCTTCATGAGACCTCCCTCGCCTAGAACGATTCAAACATCAAATCCAACGGGTTTTCAACTTCCAAGCGACCTCGAATGAGGAATCCCTCACCGAACTTGCAGCGAATGCGCGAACCAAAATGGGCCATCCGGCTGCGAATGAGCCAATCTGTTGTTGGAGAAGTCAGTCGTGTTTGAGGGCCGCGCTCTGCATCAGCTCGAAACTGAGTCCCATAGGCATAGATAGCCTCCATCTTGCGTTCCGCCTGTGCCGTGATATCCACGACGAACGTAGGATCGAATTCGTACCAGCCCATGTAATAGAATAATTGAGTGGGGCGATGAGCCTCTTGCCCCGTGTCATATCGGATAAGTCCCGAAAGGAACGTTGACTCATAGATTAGGCGCGAGGCATTCGAGTGATCGGGATGACGGTCTTCCCAATAGGGCAGGAAGATGGCCTGGGGTCGCCAGCGACGAATCGCTTCCACAACGGCACGTTTGGCTTCAGGCGTTGTCCCGATGTTTCCGTCCTCCAACTGGAGGTTGTCTCGCCCGTGCAACCCGACAATTGCCGAACTGGCAGCGGCTTCTTGCGCACGTATCTCTGCGCTTCCGCGCGTTCCCATTTCTCCGCGAACCAAATCCACGACCACGACTTTCTTCCCAGCGTCGGTGAGCTTGATCATCGTGCCGCCGCAACCGATCTCCGCATCGTCTGGATGCGTCCCAAATGCGATGACGTCTGCTCTATTCATGAGGTTCCTTGAGTACGATGAGTTGATGTTCGAACCGAGAGGGTTCGCCACTGAAGATTATGTCGTGAATCCATTCTACACCATATTTCGCTATGATCGAGAATCCTGACAAGATTCGCTCCTGTGGTTTCTCCATCGGATGCAATAAGGGCTTGAGGGCCTGGAGGTTCTTGACTGAGAGACCTCTGCGCGCCAGGTCTGCACGAATAGCCCGATCCTCCAGACGATCTAGTTGATGCTGAGCTTGATCGACAGTCTGCCGCCATCGGACTTCAAGGCCAGGATCGAGCTGGCTCAGTGTCTCTTTGAGAGGAATCAATGCTTCTTCCAGTTGTCCCTTTGCGTTTGCGAACTCTGAGCTCAACGTATCTGAAGCCGCCGCCTTCACGACGTCAGATGGCTTGAATGACGGCTCTACGGCCTTGGATGGAAGAACCCCGAAGTCTGCGAGCTGCTTGAGCCCTTTGCTTGGTATCAAGGTTGCGCCTTTTCTCGGGATAGCGAGTGGTTGCGGAACCTGCCAGTGCTCGTACAACGGACGAAGCATCGCGTGATAGGCGATCTCAGAAGGGCCAAGAATATTGGCGATAGAGGGGAATAGTGAATCGGCAAGGAGCGGTCGCAACGCTGCATCTGTTGAATACGTGAGTGCCGAGTCTGCGGAATCACCGCTGGAGGTTGGTTCGACTCGAAGACGGAAGCCCTCTGCATTGATCGTGAATAGGCTGCCCGATTTGGCTGGATCGAGCAGCACTGGGTATCCATGGGACTGCAAGCGCTCTGCACCGTCTGCCAGCCCTTCCTGGATGGCACCTTGATCAGTCAACACGCGTGCGAAGAAAGAAGTGGCCAAGGGGCGAAGAACGCGGGGTTCAACCATGATAAGGCCGTGGTCGGCAAATGCGCGGCTCCACATGCGAGCATGCCAAGTACTGTAATCATCGTTGGGTTCAGGCGCGAACAGGGCAGCGGTGTCGAGACTGGAGAATGGAATCTTTTGGCATGCCTCCTCGAATGCGCGACGAACGGCATCGGTGATCGGGAGCTGCTCGATCGGCTTGCCTTGACCGTCCCAGTCAAACGAGATGGTGCGCAATGTGTCTGACTCATCAATCCAGCGTGTGTGATTAATCTCTGCGAAATCATGATCTTCTGATGCGGACCAGAAGACTGGTACGACAGGGACACTCAGGTGATCGGACATCCAGGCTGCTGTTTGGATGATGGTAGCGATCTTGTAAAGGACGAACAACGGCCCTCCGAGAAATTCGGCTTGCTGGCCGCCGATCACACAGAGGGCTTCGGGAGCTCGCAATCGCTCGATGTTGGCAATGGCCTTTGCAGGAGCATTGAGCTTGCAGTTGTAGTTGAGGAGGACATCGCAGAGCTTGTTGCGAGCTTGTGGGCTAGGTACGCGAGTTCTCTCTTGAGCCAGGCGATCGATCGATGCAAGCGAATGCTGGAAGCAGTGCGAAGCCGAATCCTTGCCTGCGATATAGTCAAGGAAGAACGAAGACTGCGAATAGGGAATGCGTGGATCGATGGTGTCGATCATGCCTCGGCCTTGGATGCGACGAAGACCATGCGTGGGCTTGAAGTGGAAAATGCCTCGCCTTGAAGGTTCCCGAAGAAGCGAGCGTTGACAAAGCCGATTTGCTCAAGCATCTCCTCGATCTCCGTTCTCTCATACATGCGAACCGATTCACGATACGTTGTTACAGGAGATCCGGGCTGAGTGACGCGGGTTTCTTTTTCGACGCGGAGTCCGTCTTCAGTAATGTGTCTGCGGATACGAATGCACATTTCTCCCAACTGTTTCTCTTCAGCAGGGATGAGAGACGCCAGTACATGCCCGCGATTCAGTGTGTCCAGCACAAACGTTCCATTGCCCGAGAGCGCACGGTAGGCCGACGCCAATACGCGCTTGTCCTCACCGGTGTCTGCAAAATACCCGAATGAGGTGAAAAGGGAGATGATGGTGCCATAGCAGTCAGTTCCTGGGATCTCGCGCATATCAGCCTTGAGCAGTTGAATGTCATTCATGGCTACTGCATCAAGCCGTAGACGAGCTTCAGCGAGCAGATCCGCTGATAAGTCTAGCCCGGTCAGATTTGTGAAACCGGCAAGCCGAAGGGCGACGAGGTGTCGACCTGCGCCGCAACAAAGGTCGAGCAGCGATTCGTTTCGTGGCGAATCGACCAACTGAACAAGGCCTGCGATATCGCGCGTCGCTTCTTCATCATTGCGATGCGGATACAGGGATAGATAGTCGCGTCCGAACGTGTCTTCATACCAAGCGCTCACTCGATCCCATGCTCCTTCTTGTACTCGGCCCAGTTGGTTTTAAGTTCGATGAACGACTCGATATCCCGCCTTAGAAGGAAGGGATTGGTTTCACGTTCCTGCTGAATGGTCGATTGCGGTTGGGCTCCAACATCGTGACCAGGATAGACGTGGGTTTCGCCAGGCAAGGTCATAAGTTTCTCGTGGAGCGACGCATATTCGGTTCGTGCCCCCGTGTCTAGATCCGTTCCTCCCACCTTGCCGACGAAAAGCGTATCGCCTGTGAACAGAGCGTCGTCGATAAGAAGGCAGATGGAATCGGGCGTGTGTCCGGGTGTGTGGAGGATCCTGACGGACGATTCGCCGAGAGGAAATTCCGCGCCGTCAGCAACAACCTGACCTGTTGTAGGATCAGTATCGCCGAATTTCAGAGCACGTATTCCTGTGCTCGCTTCGAAGGCATCATTGCCATTGGTGTGATCATGGTGATCGTGCGTATTGAAGACATGCGTCACCGTGTAGCCATTTTCTAAAGCGTAGGTTGCAATGATTGCAGGGTCGTACGAGGGATCGATAACGATCGCCTTTTGGGTCGCATCGTCTGCAATGAGATAGCCGAAGTTTCTGTCCCCACCGGTTTTGAATGTTTTGATCAACGAAGACTCCTTTCGAATTCCTGCACAGAGATTTTAAGCGGGAAGTCGCCAAACACAAACACATGTTGACAAAAGCGGATAACATCCTATCATGAAAGCACGGCAAAGAAGGGAACGGAGAAAACCAGAAGGAGGAAGGAAGATGAATAGAAACGTTCGAACCATGGTGATGGTGGCTGTCTGTATCTCAATAGTTGGGTTGGCAGCATCTGCCAGCGATCTGATCATTTCGGAGATCGCTTGGGGAGGAACAGCCGGAAGCTCCAATGATGAGTGGATCGAGCTGAGAAATGTCGGTGACAAGGCAGTGGATCTTCTGGGATGGCAGCTGGAGTTCGGAAATACGGTGATTCCGCTTGGAGAGGTGTCAGAGGATACGCTCGAAATCAGAACGACGGTTCTGGCTCCAGGTGCCTTCCTTGTATTGGAGCGGACGAATGATGATTCCATTTCGGACGTTACAGCCGATCTAATCTACAAGGGTCTACTATCAAACACGGGAATCCTCATCGACTTGCGAAATCCTCAAGGCGAGATCGTGGATAGCGCAACGGGTTTGGAATCCGGATGGCCAGCTGGTAGTGCCGGCGATGGAGAGCCTGCGTTCTGTACGATGGAGAGAACAAGTGGAGGCGAATGGGTAACCAACAACGCGATTGTATGCAACGGCACAGATGCTGACGGGGCACCGCTACATGGCACGCCGGGGCAGATGAACTCCGTTGATGTGATGGCTCAATGGGGGCCCGTCGTCGACATCGACTTCCCTGCAGAAGCAGGCGCGATCCTATCAGGCACCGAGTGGATTACCTGGACCGCCAGCGACCCCAACGGTACAGACTCAGCGCTAGCCATCGCCATCTATGTCTCGCCGAGCGAAGAAGAGGATTGGGTGCTTGTGATCGAGAATCTCGCCAACATGGGATCATTCTCATGGGACACAGCAGAGCATGGCTCAAGCGACACGGTTCGGCTACTGATTCGCGCCGCGGACCCAGAAGGCTATGTCGGTGAAGCAGTAAGCGTTGTGTTTGAGATCTCCAATGCCGATTAGAATCAATCACGCTTTGTCCGCGCTGCGGACCCAGAAGGCTATGTCGGTAAAGCAATAAGCGTTGTGCTCGAAATCCTACTGTTGGCGAGAGGAATCATTCTTTGTCGCGATCAACAAGTGCATGGATGTCATCCAGGCGGGCGGTAACTGCATCTTTGCCCGCTTGGATGGCGGCTTGCGTATGTTCAAAGGCAAACATTCGAATCCATCCTACGTCGGGCTTGATCACGATGAGATTCCCGTGTAGACGTTTAGCCGCAACCTCAAGCTGCAAAGCAGTCAACTGATGGGATGTGACGCGTTGTGTCTGCAGGAGCGTGTCTAGGCATGTTGATATCTCGCGATCCAGTGGCGCGCCTGCGTCGATGGCGATTACGGCGTCAGCGCCCATGTCGATGACGACATCAACTGGGAGTTTGTCAACGACACCGCCATCAATGAGAAACTGCCCGTCACAGGCAACAGGTGAGAACACGCCAGGGACTGACGTGCTAGCGACAACGGCGTCGCAAAGCAACCCTTCCTGCAATACCACCCGCTCTCCCGTTTCCAAATTTGCAGCCACGGCTGCATATGGGATTTCTGCATCACTGAAGGATCTGCCTGCTGTGAGAAGGCGGAACAATTCCCGAAGTCTTAGCAAGTCGTGAGGTTTGGAGTCTTCTTCTTTCCACGTCGATCCGCGCACATACTCCACCATGCTTCGCCCGACGATTTTCTGAACCTCTCGAACCGTGCTATCTGTGACCTGAAGCATGTCATTGAGGTCAACAGATTCGAGCACCCGGGCGATCATTGGAAGGTCTGCACCAATGGACTTGGCAGCGCCCATCACAGCTCCCATGCTGGTACCTGCAATCATCGAGACGGGAATGCCTGCGTCTTCCAGTGCGATCAAGACACCCAAATGGGCCAATCCACGTGCTCCGCCTCCGCCAAGTGCCAATCCTAGTTTCAGGCTCATGTCAAAAGAAATTCCCCTCCTGCTCGATGATAGTCAAGCAGGAGGGGGTTGAAAAGTCTGTTGTGAATGGATGCTCTAGTAAGGCATACCGCCAGGCATACCACCAGGCATACCACCAGGCATTGCGGGCTCGTCTTCCTTGATCTCGCCAACGAGTGCATCAGTGGTCAGTAGCATGCCAGCGATGGATACAGCGTTCTGAAGTGCCGAACGGGTAACCTTCGTCGGATCAATGATTCCGGCATCGAACATGTTTCGATACTCTTCGGAGACGACATCAAATCCAACACCAGGTTTCTCTTCGCGCACCTTGCCAACGACGATGGCGCCTTCAAAACCGGCGTTCAACGACAGTTGGCGAAGGGGGGCTTCGAGGGACCGGCCGAGGATGGCCAACCCGACGGCTTCGTCACCCTTGAGCTTGAGACCGTCAAGGCCTTTGGCTGCATTTAGAAGAGCAACACCGCCACCGGGAAGGATGCCTTCGTCGACAGCCGCTTTGGTGGCTTCAAGTGCGTCTTCCATGCGATGCTTCTTCTCAGAAAGCTCGGTCTCAGTCGGGGCTCCAACCTTGATGACGGCGACGCCGCCAGCCAGTTTGGCCTTGCGCTCTTCGAGCTTTTCGCGATCGTAGTCAGAATCAGTGTTTTCGATCTGTGCTTCAATCTGCTCTACGCGACCGTGAATGGCTTCTGGTTTGCCCTTACCACCAATGATCGTGGTATTGCTGCTGTCTACCTTGATGGTCTCAGCAGTTCCGAGCATATCGAGCGTGGTGTCCTTGATCTGCATGCCAGCGTCTTCAGCAATGACAGTGGCGCCAGTGAGGACGGCAATATCTTCGAGCATGGCCTTGCGGCGGTCGCCGAATCCAGGGGCCTTGACTGCGCAGCTGGTGAACGTGCCCTTCAACTTGTTAAGAACCAAGGTTGTGAGTGCTTCACCTGTGAGGTCTTTGGCAATGATCAGCAAAGGCTTGCCGGTCTGGACGACCTTCTCAAGAAGGGGAACGAGATCCTGAGCGGCCTTGAGTTCTTGATCTGTGATCAGAACGAGAGGCTTTTCGAGAAGGACTTCCATTTTCTTGGGGTCTGTGACGAAATAGGGCGAAATATACTCACGATCAAACTGCATTCCTTCGACAACATCGTAGAACGTGTCGATGGTATCGGAATCTTCGACTGTGATAACGCCGTCTTCTCCAACAGCTTCCATTGCATCGGCAATGATGGAACCAATGGCTTCATCATTGGCGGAGATGGTTGCGACCTGTGCTGTCTCTTCTTTGGACTTCAGCTCTCGGCTTATCTTCTTGAGCTCGCCAACGACAGCAGCAGCGCCTTTTTCGAGGCCACGCTTGAGTTCCATTGGGTTGGCGCCAGCTGCCAGATTCTTGAAGCCCTCTTCGATCATCGAATGGGCAAGAATCGTCGCAGTGGTGGTTCCGTCGCCAGCAATGTCATTTGTCTTGGAGGCGACTTCCTTCACCAGCTGTGCGCCCATGTTCTCGAATACGTCTTGGTATTCCTGTTCCTGGGCAATCGTTACACCGTCATTGGTAATGTCGGGACTACCAAATTTCTTGTCGATGATGACGTTTCGACCCCGGGGGCCAAGCGTAATTCGCACAGCATCAGCCAGCTTGTCAATACCAACCTTCATCCTACGGCGAGCTTCGTCGCCAAAAATAACTTCTTTTGCCATGTTGCAGTCCCCCTTAGCTCTCTACGATAGCGAGAACGTCTGATTCTTTGACAAGAATCAGCTTGTCTTCGCCTTGTTCGATCTCTGTGCCAGCGAATGTTCCGACGAGAATCTCGTCGCCAACTTTCACCTCGAACTTCTCATCCGTTCCAATAGCGAGAACTTTGGCTCTTACGACTTTCTCGCTTTTAACGGTGTCAGGCAGGACAATGCCTCCAGACGTCGTCTTGGTCTCAGCATCAATCTTCTGAGCAAGAATTCGCTTTCCCAACGGTTTGATCGTCATGATCTTCCTCCCATTGCTATAGTGATTAGCACTTGGACTTGTAGTTTGCTAATGGATTGTATCGTGTGCCCTCAGGGGCGTCAAGCCTATTGCCTAGAACATAGATATCTACTAGGGTAGCACTGATATCTATGCCATCAGGGAAAACGCATCTCAAAATCGAAGCAATGATCCTGGTTTTGTGGGCAGGGCTTTCCATCCTCCTTGTCATGCAGAATCTGATCGCCCCTTCTCAGGCACTGCTATTCCTCGGATCGTATGTGTTCTCCATGTTTCTAATGAGCCCCGATCTGGACCTCTCAAAGAGCGATGCGTTCGGTCGTTGGGGTATTCTGAGGTGGATCTGGTTGCCCTATGCCTGGATCTTTCGGCATCGCCAGATGTCGCATCATCCCCTCTTAGGTCCGCTGTCTCGCATTGCCTACATCGCGATTCTGGTCCTTGCTGGCATCTTTGCTTACCTGGCTACTACAGGAAATCCGGGGCCACGACTGAAACTTTCAATCGCAGTGATCCTTCCCGTATTCCTGGGCCTATATATCCCCAATCTAGAGCATGTCTTTGCCGATCGAGTATCGACAGCTCGGCGACGAAAACGCAGGAGGCATCGGTTGTAAGTCGGTGTGACTGATCCTATACTGCCTGTCATGAATCAGACGCTTCTTTATATCCTTGGATCGGTTCTGCTGGTGGGAGTTGCCGTCGGGTTGGGCTTCTATGGACCGTATTATGAAGTCGGAATTGCGTCGTGGTATGGCCCCGGGTTTGATGGGAACCTGACTGCCAACGGCGAGGTCTATGACATGAACGAAGTTAGTGCCGCGCACAAGTTCCTTCCATTCGGGACGATCGTTCGGGTGGTCGAGTTCGACACAGGCAGAAGCATTGTCGTACGTATTAATGACCGCGGACCCTTCGTTGATGGCCGCATCATCGACTTATCCAAGGGAGCGGCTGCGGAATTGGGCATTGTAAACAAGGGGATCACCAAGGTTGGACTCAGGATTATTCGCTGGCCCTAGCAATTAGCAGAGCCAGCGTTGACACCCAGATGTTCAGATGGTTTCCTCAGCGTCGCATTTCGGGATATCATTGACAGGAAACCTAGCGGATTGGACTGCAGGTCCGATCTGGATGAAAGATGGACAGACAGAGCAGAAGAAGGGAGATAGACTATGAGTCTCTCAGTCAGTGAGATTCGTCGCGGTATGTCGATGGTCTATGACGGCGAGCTGTACGAAGTTGTCGAATATGAGCATTCCAAGCGCGGGCGATCCGGCGCTGTGGGGAAGACGAAGCTTAAGCACTTGAAGACAGGCAAAGTCCTGTCCGCTACGTTCAAGGGATCGGAGAACACAGAGTCCGCTTTCCTTGAATCTCGGGAGCTCCAGTACCTATTTCATGATGGCGACAATCTCGTCTTTATGGATGCCGAGAGTTTCGATCAATTCCCGTTGAGCAAGGAAGTGCTCGGACCACAATCTGAGTTTCTGATCGAAGGCGAGAACGTTGTTGGCTGCTACTACAAGGAAGACCTCGTGCAGGTCAAAATCGCCAACTTCGCCGAACTCAAGGTGACACACACCGAGCCCGGCGTGAAGGGAGACACCGTCTCCAATGTAGAGAAGCCGGCGACAGTCGAAACAGGAGCTACTGTGAATGTGCCGCTATTCATCAAGGAAGGCGACACATTGAAAATTGACACCAGAACCGGAACGTATGTGGAACGGCTCTAAGGAGGAGGCATGGCCGATAAAAGGGTAGAGATTATCGATGAAGATGGTCGCATCTCGATTGCAGAAGATGTCATCGCGTCGATCGCCCGTATTGCAGCAGACAAGGTTGACGGCATCGCCCATTCTTCAGGAAGCGGCAGTGGCGGTCTGATGAGCATCTTCAGCGGAGAGGACGTTGCGCCCAATATCAAGACAGAGCTCTCCAACGAACAAGTCCGCTTGGAACTAAGGATTTCCGTGGAATACGGATACCCAGTTCACGAGGTTGCGCAAGGCGTTCAGCAGAATGTTCAGCGCGATATCGAGCAACTAGCCGGCGTGACAGTATCCCATGTGGACGTCTTCGTGAAGAAGGTCGTTCCGCCTCATACGCACGGCGAGGAAGTATAGGGAGGAGGGCACCATGGTAGGAGAGGAAAAGGGAAGCGTCGGAATCTCTAGGGACGTGGTCACAGCGATTGCGGGCATTGCTGTTTCCGAAATCGATGGGATTGCAAACCTGGGCCAAGGCGACAGTTCATTCCGCCGTGGCGAAGGGATGAAGCGGTATGTTGATACCAGCGTCGAGGGCGACGTGGTAACAGTGACCGTGCGCATTACCGTGCTTTATGGAAGCCCGATTCACAAAGTAGCCAAACAGGTACAAACTCGTATTAAGGCGGAGATTGAACGCATGACGGGTCTTCGTGTCAGCGCAGTCAATGTAGACGTCCAGCGTCTAGTACAAGCAGACGACTCCCTGGACGAAAGTGAGGAGGAATGCGACAACTTAGAGTCATAGGTTTCGGCGGGGCAATGATTCTCACGGCAGGATTGGGCATTGGTCTCATTCTTGCTGGTGCGGGCGTGTTCTCTCTGTCATCGGTTTGGGATTTCTTCGACACGGTGGCTGGATCGATACTCGTCATTCTGGCAGGTGTCGCTCTGATACTGGTCGGCGTTCATTTCCTTATCGTGTTAGCAGACGAGAGACTGAGCCGCTCGTTGTTTCATCACAATGGGGAGTGGGGTCGCATTGATCTGGCGCCCAATGCCATTAAGGAGTTCATTGCAGGAATTCTGCGGAAGAACATTGGACTCAGTCAGTTTCGTATTCTCCTGCGACATCATGCGAATGGTGTAGGGATTACCGTGCGAACAACGCTATCCCCGGATCAGATAGTGACTGAAGTTGGCGAACAGATTCAGCGTGAGTTGACGCAACACGTCGCCGAGCGAACGGGCGTCGAAGTCAGTGATGTGGTCGTTCTCGTGCGCAACATCCGAGCAAGTGAAACAGGAATGAAGGAGTCGACTAGAGATGAGACTTACTCTTAACGGGAAATTGGTAGGACTCGTTCTCGGCCTCGTCGCCGGACTCCTATTCGTGTTTCTAGGATGGAAGGCGTTCCTCATTCTGTTGGGATTCATCCTATTGGGATTCGCAATGGGTGCCTGGATCGATTCCCAAGAAAGTGTCAAGCGTCGATTGAAAAAGCTGACGGATCGCGTGTTGCGTTCCTAATGCAGCGACGCGATGCACGAGAACTCCTATTAACAGCCCTCTATCGTTGCGAATTTCTCCCTGCTGCTCTTGAGGAGCTGTTTGAGGAAACGGATCCTGAGGATCAACGTGGATACATGGAAACCGTGTTCAACGGCATCCGCGCACGACAGCCTGAAATCGACAAGCTTCTAGGCGAGAAGACTGTGGGCTGGAAGTTCGAACGCCTAGCATTGCTGGATCGGAACATCTTGCGATTGGGTGTTTACGAACTGCTCTATCTTGACGAAGTCCCTCCCGAAGTAGCTCTCAACGAAGCCGTTGAGCTGGCCAAGAAGTTCGGCACAGAGAAGGCACGGCAGTTCATCAACGGAATCCTAGACAGAATTTGGAAGGAACAACGTGAAAGCAGCGCTTCTTGACGGTAAAGGGTTGGCCAAGACACGGAAAGAAGAACTGGCAAAGCGTGTTGACCAGTTGCACACCCAGGGTGTCGTTCCCAAACTCTCTGTTATTCTGCCAACGAATGATGAGGCGTCTCTTGCCTATTTCCGCGCCAAACAGCGCGCTGCTGAGAAGCTGGGCATCGTTGTTGAAGGCCAAACCTTCGACGCTCCATCAACAGAAGAACTTACCACATGTATTGAGACGTGGTCAGCAGATCCCAATGTTTCGGGGATCATGGTCGAAACGCCAGTCCCAGAGACCGTCGATATGCAAGTGGTTCGCAACTCCCTGCCTGCTGGAAAGGATGTGGATGGCGCAGGTATCGAATCTCTAGGCCGACTACTCAGCGGCAAACCTGCCTTCTCCCCCGCCACTGCTGCGGCCGCGCTTGTATTGGCTGAAACCGCAGTAGGAATGGCCGGGAAACACGCTGTTATCATCGGACGCAGTTTGGTTGTCGGGAAGCCTCTGGCACTGCTGTTGCTTGCCAAGAACGCCACCGTCACCGTATGCCATTCCAAAACACAGGATCTGACAACAGTTGCCAAGCAGGCAGATATCCTGTTCGTGGCGGTTGGCAAGGCGGGATTCGTCACTAGTGACATGGTTAAACCAGGTGCACTTGTCATTGATATTGGCACCAATGTGGTAGACGGAAAACTTGTGGGCGATGTGGATGCTGCCTCTGTGTCGGACGTGGCGGGTGGGCTAAGCCCCGTGCCAGGTGGCGTTGGCCCTCTAACCACAACACTACTGCTGGAACATGTCGTCCAGGCAGCTGAACGCGCGATCGGCTAAAATCCCCGTATGACCAAAGCCTACGCAGATCTGCATCTTCACACGGTCGCTTCCGATGGAACACAAACCTTCGATACGCTTGTCCGCCGTGCCAAGGCAACGGCCTTTGACTGTATCGCTGTTACCGACCATGACATTATCTCGCCTGAGTTGACATCGCGGGTGACGACCGTTCTTGGTCTTGAGGTCATTACAGGCGTTGAAGTGAAGGCCATGTTCGGCGATGTAGCAGGTGAATTGCTGGCCTATTTCATCGACCCCAATCATGCTGGCTTGCAGGCATTGCTGGCCCCGCTATCCGCTTCACGTGACCAACGAATGATGCACATGGTGGAATTATGCAGAGGTCATCTCGACATCGACATTACGTATGAAGAGGTTCTCGCCGAATCCGGTGGCGGCAATGTGGGTCGTCCTCATCTGGCCCGTGTGTTGATCCAGAAGGGCGCTGTGGAAACGACCCAAGAGGCTTTCGCCACACTCATCGGCAACGGGTGCCCTTGCTATGACGCCATTGAGAAGCCTGAGTTCCGCGATGCTGTTCGCGTCCTTAAGGACGCTGGAGGAGCCATTTCAGTAGCTCATCCATGCTTGATGAAGATCCCAGACTGGGATGTCTTCCTTGGCGAATTGGCTGATGCAGGTGTCGACGGGATGGAGACGGTTTATCCTTATGATCCGTTGTCGAGAAACCTGAGCATCGAACCGTGGCTATTGGCACAGAAGGCTGAAGAAAGAGGTTTTCTCGTCACCGGAGGCTCGGACGATCATGGCCCGGGTGGGAAAGAAAACTTGGGCGTGATACGCCTTCCCTACGTGCATGTCGAGGCACTGAAACAAGTCGCAGGGATTTCGTAGCGACAAAAAAAGCCGGCTACGTCATGTGCCTTCCATGAGCGTAGCCGACTGTAAATCCTGCTCCAATTCGACTAGTTCTGTGTAGGTGTTCGAACGTCGTCGTTTGCGACCTTCCCGACATCAGAGTTGCCTTACGTCTTCTAGGCTAAAATCTAGCTGTCAAGATTGACGACTTTCGTCCCAGAACGCGAAGGAAGTCGCGTATTACCTTTCTTCGTCTCAGGGATCGCCCAAGAAGGTCGGCTACGTCATGCGACTTCCATGAGCGTAGCCGACTGTAAATCCTGCTCCAATTCGACTAGTTCTGTGTAGGTGTTCGAACGTCGTCGTTTGCGACCTTCCCGTCGACCAACGTGATCAATCGGTTTACTCGATCGAGTAGTCGGTTGTCGTGGGTGGCAAAGAAGAACGTGGCGTCCTTCTCCTCGTTGAGTCGTCTCATGAGGGCAATCAGATCCAGACTGGTTGCTGTATCCAGATTGGCTGTCGGCTCGTCAGCAAGCACGATCGACGGCTGTCCGACAACGGCTCGAGCGACGGCGACGCGTTGCTGCTCTCCGCCTGAGATGCGATTCGGATACTGGTCAGCGTACTCGCCAATTCCCAATTCCCCAAGAATCTTCTTGGCTCGAGAGATCCGCTCATTGCGTGCTACTCCCTGAAGCTCCAGAACAAACGCCGTGTTCTCCAGTACCGTCAACACTGGAATGAGATTGTAGGCCTGGAATACAAACCCGATGTTGGTTAGACGCAGTTTGGCCAGCTGATCCTTCGTCAGCTTGGACATCGGCTGTCCCTCCAACAAGATGTCTCCTTCTGTCGGTCGGTCCAATCCGCCCAGCAAATGCAGCATTGTGGACTTACCAGATCCAGACGGGCCTGCCACAGCTGTGAACTCGCCCTTATGAAGCTCTACTGAGACGCCACGGAGTGCCGGTGTCTCAATCTCTCCGGTCACGTACGTCTTGATCAAATCAATCGTTTGTATTAAGGGTTTATTCGACATATCTCATCGCCTCCATCGGCTCCAGGTTTGCAGCTCTGCGCGCGGGCAACCATGCCGCGAGCATGGCTACAATAGCCATTGCTCCTGCGGAAAGAAGCACCTGTACTGCTGTGATACTCATATGCATCACGGGGTTAATCCCCATTTCCTTCATGTAGTCAGCCATCTGACCCCACAGTGGGATCCCTCCGAATAGTTCAACAACGAGGATGAGGCCGACGCCAAGCAGAATGCCATAAAACGCGCCTGCCACAGTGATGATTCCAGCCTCAGCAAGAACCATCCCCATTACTCGTGCTCGCGATGCACCCAACGAAAGGATCAGTCCGATTTCCCTTGTTCTTTCCATGACCGACAGGTAAAGCGTATTGGTCACGACCAGCGCACCAAGGCCAAAGAAGATGACGGCCATGATGATGAGCATCGGTGTAAGGATTTCTAGATATCCAGACATCACGGGCAGCAATTCCAGCCAGTCTTCTACTTGAAAGCCTTCAGGCAATACGGCTCGCAATTCGGCTGCCTTCGCATCCATCAGATCACCGTCTTGCGGTCCCACGACTCCGTCAATGCGAATGACGACGGCAGTGGCTACGGTGTCACTCCTCGCCAATCGACGAGCTGTGTTGAGGCTGGCATAGACTGCCATCCGTCCGATCGTTGCTTCATGGGCCTTGAAGATGCCTAGAATAGGCGCGCGGATAGCGCCTAGGCTTGCATCGGGATGAACGCCAAGCAACACCATGTCATCGCCAACAGTAACTTCAAGCAGCTCAGCCAGTTCTTCTCCAACGATGACGCCGGTACTATCACTGGTCAAGAACTCACCCTCGACGATTCGATCAGCCATATTGCTGATCGGGTCGATTTCCTCAGGAACCATGCCGCGGACGAAGACCGTTCGTGTTCGTTCGCCAACGCTGGCCAATGCAGGAAGGTCAAGTCGTACAGTTGACCACTCAATCCCTTCTACTGAAGCTAGTGCTGCAAGCGCATCCGTAGGGTCGTCCATCAAAGGCAGTGCGGATCCACTTCCCGTAGTCTCTTCCGCTCGAATTTGCATATGGCCGGTATCAAACCGGGTTGCTGTTTCGAACATGTCCTGCACCATGCTATTGATGAACCCAAACATGATGATCAGGAAGTAGATGGGGATGAGAACCGCGCACAACGTGAGAATGGTTCGTCTCCGATTGCGCATCATGTGCCGAATAGCCGCTTTCATTAGTCAGACCCCCAGGACTCAAACGTATCTAGGCTGAAGAAGGGTGCATTCAGCTCAAGATCAAATTGAGGGTTTTCAATGCGCTGAATGGTCTTGTCCCCATAGGCATCCTCAATGATGACGGTGGTAGAGAACATGCGTTCACCAAGCTCGATAATGTCTGTGAACGTTGCTTCCTGAACAACGTCTCCGCGTTGGTCGTAGTAGAGCAATCGCTCCATGACATAGTCCACAGACACCCAGATTTCCAGCTTGCCATACACGACAGGTGCATCTGCATGAGGAACCAGCGTGAGGAAATACCCGCTGAATCCATCTGTGTCGGATTCGACAATCTCGACACTGGCATCATAGTCATCTGATAATGTGCCGTGCGATAGGTCTTCCAACGAAGGCCCCGCTCCAAACAAGGCGTCACCAAGGGCAACAGCGGGCAATTTGATCGAGCCGACAGCTGGCGAGTAATACCAAAGCTCATCGCCAAGCTGGAGATATCCTGAATTCAGATCGATCTCAGGCTCCAATACACGGATCATTGCCAGCTCTTCGCCCAGTGTCCAAACCTCAAGCTTGTGAGACTTTGTCTGTCCGCCCAGAACGATATCCAGAGTCATGATTGCGTGGAAGCTATCGCCTTGCCACGCAGCGTTCACACGATCAAGGATCGTCTCAACATCTAGGGGCGCAGCATCCGCCGCCGCTGCATCAGTTTGTGCATAAGCGGCGACTCCGGCCAGGACAATCACTAGAACTGCTATCCAAATAGGTTTTCGTTTCATGAGAACTCCTCTCTAGCCTTCGCGGATGGCTGTAACAGGCTCCAATTTGTTGACCCGTCGCGCCGGATACCACGCTGCAGCCACAGCTGTAAACACCACCACGCTCAATGCAGCCACCCAATACCAACCCGACGTGGAAGCGTAGATCACTCGCGGTAGACCAATCGAGCCGGTCAAGTCTGTCATCATCGAGAGGTCCCATCCTGTTTTACTAAGATAGACAAGGCCCCAATATCCAAGGCCGCCACCGATGATGAAACCGATCGCTGCAACAAGGGTCGATTCAACCAATACCATTCGTGCGAGCAATTTCCGGCTCATTCCTACTGCCGTCATCACGCCGAACTCCCGCGTTCGCTCCAATACTGAATAGAAC
>Ga0233431_1001145_pt1 | contig 48000 bp, 69 predicted proteins | sample SI_118_April2016_FD_179867 | JGI IMG/M metagenome (GOLD analysis project Ga0233431, IMG submission 179867) | Seawater microbial communities from Saanich Inlet, British Columbia, Canada - SI_118_April2016_200_MG | ecosystem: Environmental > Aquatic > Marine > Inlet | place: Canada: British...
TGGTTATGGTGATGGTTTTAGTGTCCATATCCCTCTCCCGGTTCAGGTTCGCTGCCTTGCTGCTGTTTCCCTTGTTCATGCCCTAATTATAGCGCCAAAACTCAACCCGTCAATAGTTTAAGCGCCAAAAAGTAACATCAAGTGTCGATTTTCGATAAGTTGCCAGACTTATCGACGATCCCCCATCAATGTAAGTCACTGATGGCCGCGATCAAAAACAATGACGATACGATCCACCTCGAAGAGCAAGAAATTCACGAGCTCTCACCCGTCAAGCGCCCTGCCAACCGCCGCCCCAAGCTTTTCCAGAAAACCGGAGATGATCCCATGCCCATGACCCCCGAGCAGAAAAAGATCCTGGCGCCCTACGCCAAGGCCGCCGACGTCTCCGAGGAAGACCTTTTCAAGGCCCTCGAGAAGATGGACGAGGACAAGCAGGAGGCCCTGTTCAAGGCCCTCAAGTCCAAGTCCGCCGAGGCCAAGGCCGCCGAGGAAGGCAAGGAAGAGGCCGACGACAAGGTCGCCGAGATGGAGAAGACCGCCGACGCCAACAAGGCCAAGGTCGAAAAGGCCCTGGAGCTGGTCGCCTCCGACAATGCCGAGGACGCCCTGCCGCTGCTCAACGAGGTCACCGGCAAGAAAGAGATCTTCAAGTCCGAGGATCTGAGCCCGGCCGCCAAGAAGTACTTTGAGAAAATGGAGGCCGACGCCAAGGCCGACCGTGTGCGGATCGAGAAGGCCGAGGCCGAGCTCAAGGCCAACAAGGACGCCGACTCCAAGCGCGTCTGGACCGAGAAGGCCGCCGACCTCAAGGCCCTGCCATCCGCTGAGGGCGTGAAGTCGGGCGACCTGCTCGCCGAGGTGGCCAACAAGGCCGGCGACGAGCTGGCCGGCAAGCTTCACTCCTTCATGAAGACCGCCGACGCCGCCATCCGCGAGGGTGACCTGTACAAGGAGAAGGGCGACAACCGCGACGGCGGGCCTCGCGAGGGCTCCGCCGAGGCCCTTCTCGAGAAGCGGGCCGCCAACTTCCGCGAGAAGAGCGCCGAGCCCATGAGCTACGCGCAGGCCTACACCGCCTGTCTGCGCGCTGACCCCGACCTCGCCCGCCGCGTTCAGGCCGAGCAGGACGCCGAATAACCGCCCCCGGGCCAGGAGAATCCAATGAGCGAGCAAATCATCCAGAGCTTCAACGGTAAGGCCGGGGCCGACCTCTCCAGCTATCAGAATCGTTTCGTCTACATCTCGGGCGTCAAGACCATCGGCCTGTGCACCACCGAGGGCATGAAGGCCGACGCCGTGCTGCAGGACGAGCCCAGCGCCGCTGGCACCGGCTGCAAGCTGGCCGCCTCCGGGATCGTGTTCGTCCTCTCTGGAGAGGCTGTCACCGCCGGCACCGAGGTCACCAATGACACCACGGGCCGGGCCATCGTGGCCGGCGCTGGCCAGCCTGTTCACGGCAAGGCCTGGACCACCTGCACCGGCGCCGACGAGTACATCGTCGTCAAGCTGAGCCTGGCCGGCGCGCTCAAGTACGGCGTGGAATACGCCGCCCCGAGCAACCTGGAGACCGCCGCCTTTGGCGCGGCCGTCGTCAACGTGTGGGAGGACTACGACCTGATCGCCGCCATCAACACCGCGGCCGTCGGCGCCATCGCCACCGGCCAGCGTGTGGCCCTGCGCGGCGTTCTGGAGATCGTCAACGCCGACGGCGCCGCGGCCCGCAACTTCCGCTATGCTGACGGCGAGACGCCCGACAACGACGACACCGTCGTCTCCGTCGAGGTTCCCCTCGCGTCCTCGACCCCGGTTGAGGTTGAGCTTTTCACCGACGCCAGCGGCCAGATCAAGATCGAGTCCGATGACCAGGCCGACCTGACCGCGATCTTCCACATCAAGTCCTTTCGCTACGTCCACCCGACCGCCTTCGTGTAGGGAGCGCTGATATGATCCTCAAAAAAAGCCTTGCCAGCATCACCACCGAGATCGCCGCTGCCGATGCGAACCAGTCGCTCGTGCTCACGGAAAACCTCGAGCTGAAGCGCATGCCTGGCGACATCGTGACCGCCGCGGCGATCCCGGCCGTCAACGCCACCCATGAGACTTATGATCTCCTGGCCGCCGTCAACGTCGCACTGGCCACCGCCGTCAAGGATCCGATCTCCACCCGGGCCGTTGAGCTCCACGGCGTGTGGCTGGTGAACAACAACGAGGCCGTGGCGCACGAGTTCCGCTATGCCAACGGCGGAGTGGCCGACGACGACGACTCCGTGATCACCAACACGACCGCCGCCAGCGCCGCCGTCTACCGCTACCCCGTGATCATGATCACCGACGCCGCGGGCCTGGTGACCTGGGAGGTCGACGACCGCCTCAAGATTGACGGCATCACCTTCCAGCTCACCGGCTACCGCTACGTCCAGGACGTCGCCGAATAACCAATGAGCCCGGGGGCGACCCCGGGCGTGTAGTTCAATAAGGAGAGCACCATGCCCCCTCGCCCCACCCCAGCAGATCGACACTATGACAAGGTGCTTTCCAATGTCGGCCTTGCCTTCTTCCAGAGCAAAGAGAAGTACATCGCAGGAAGGGTCTTCCCCTCCATTCCGGTCAGCAAGCAGACCGACGCGATCCGCGTGTACTCCGTGGCCGATCTGCTCCGCATCGAGGCCGAAGAGATGGGCGAGGGCACCGCGGCTCCCCAGGAGACCGGCACCTTTTCGCACATCACCTACGGCTGCAAGAAGTACGGCAAGGGCGATTATCTGACCCCGGCCGACCTGGCCAACGACGACGGCCCGATCCCGCCCGACCAGATTCTGATCGAGCAGCTGACGCAGGCCAACATGACCAAGATGGAGCGCACCTGGGCCGCGGCCAACATGGCCACCTCCAAGTGGGACCACGACTGCCAGGGCCAGGCCGCGGGCCCGACCGGCAAGCAGTTCCTGCAGTGGGATAAGGCCAACTCCGATCCCATCCAGGACGTGCTCGACAAAAAGGACCTGATCCACGACTCCACCGGCTTCGACGCCAACGTCGGCGTTATCGCCCGCGACGCCTTCAACAAGGCGATCAATCACTCCGTGATTCGCGGTCGCTTCGACTACACCAGCTCCGCGAGCATCACCGCCGAGATGCTGGCTAAGCTGTGGGGCCTCGAGGAGCTGATCGTCGCCTCCGCGATTTACAACGCGGGTCCCGCTGGCACCCCGAGCTTCACCAAGATCTTCACCAACAACATGCTCCTGGCTCACCGCGCCAAGACTCCGAGCGTGCGCGTTCCCTCCGCTGGCTACACCTTCCTGTGGACTGCCCCGACCGGCGCCCCCCAGGGCACCAAGGTCATGGTCCGCCGGATTCCGCGGCCCGAGCTCGGCAACCGCACCGACTACGAGTCGATCATGTACTGGGATCAGAAGGTAACCGCCGCTTCCCTCGGCGCCTACATGTACGACATGTATAGCAACCTGTAAGAAGCAACCCGCCCTCGAGGGGCCTTCCCCGCCCTCGGGGGCATGGCTGAGGCCCCGATGACCTGGACTTACGACGCCGCTACCAGATCCGACCGCAACCGAGTTCGAGAGAACATCGGCGATACGGATACAAGCGATCAGCAGCTTGCCGATGAGATCATTGACGAGAAGCTGACCGACACGGGCAGCGTCAACTCGGCCTCAATCGCCTGCATCAAGCTCCTGATGGCCAAGTACGTGCGCCTAGTGAGCCAGACCACGGGCCCGATCAGCGTCCAGCACAGTAACCGCCTCGCCGCCTACAAGGAGATGATGGCCCTGCTCAAGTCCGACGGCCAGTTCGCCGCCGGCTTCTGCGGCGGCATCTCCGTTTCGGACAAGGAGACCCGCGAGGCTGATACGGACACGGTACAGCCGTCCTTCACCCGGGGCATGTTCGACAATCCGGCGGCCGGGGCCATTTCATGACGCGCATCAACGGCGAAACGACCGACAAGGACATGGGCCGCGAGAAGCTCCTGCGCGAGCTTGGGGCCGCCGACGGCGCCACCGTTGACACGGGGATCTTTGACGGGGAGAAGCACCCCGAGAGCCCGGAGTATACCCTTGCCCAGATCCTGGCCGTGCACGAGTTCGGCACCAAGGACGGTAGAATCCCCGAGCGCTCGACGATCCGGGCCATGCTCCGCAAGAAAGGCAAGGTCTTCGAGCAGAGGTTCGATCACTATCTCAAGCTCGTCGCCGAGGGCAAGACCACGATGATCTCAGCCCTGACCGCCTTCGGCGAAGAGACCGCCTCCGAGCTGCGCCGCGAGATCACCGAGTTGAGAGATCCGCCCCTGGCTGCCTCCACGATCAAGAAGACAGGCCGATCCAACCCGCTGGTTCACACCGGCGTGATGCGCAACAAGGTGCACTCGCAGATCACAGTCGGCCTGCGCAAGAAGAAAGCGGGGCAGGTGTCCGTGTGAGCTCCTCTGCTATCCAGGTCACCGCGCCCGAGTTTCTCAGCCTGACCGTGACGCGCGCCACCGCCAAGGACACCTATCCCGACGGCGACGGCGCGACCGGTGCCTCTGCGCCTGTCACCGTGCGCGGGTCCATGACGCCGGCCACCGCCAACGATATGAAGCGGCTCGATGACGCCTTTCACACCTCAGAGGCCATGCGGATCATTGCCGTCGACGAGCTGCGCACCGGCAACGATCTGACAGGCTTCGCCGCCGACCTGGTCGCCTACGACTCCGAGCTATGGGAGGTCCACAGCTGCAAGCGCTGGCCCTGCTACGCGGGCGGTCAGCAGCACTGGGACGCCGTCGCCGTGCGCATTGACCGGCAGGGGCCGAGCTAATGGCCTTCGTTACCACGACCGTCCACAAGGCCGCGATCCGGGCCTGGCTCGTCTCTGAGTGGGAATCCGATGTTCCTGTGATCTTCGATAAGCAGGGCCGCCGCCCGCCCGCGTCGCCTTACTGCACCGTCAACCTCGACGGCCCGCGCACCCTTGGCGGTGAGCACCGCGGAGCGATCACGGACAACGGGATCGACCTCGCCGATCCCAACACCGCAGATCAGGCCGTGGCCCTGCACCAAAGGATCGACGCCTCGATCAATATCTACGGCCCGGACGCCATGGACAGGGCCCGCGGCGCCGTCGAGGCCCTCGGCAAGACGCAGGTTAAAGACAACCTCCGGAGCGCCGGCCTGGCGCCGCCCCATGAGCGACCCGATCCGCGCAACCTGTCCGCGCTGGTCAAGACCGCCTTTGAAGAGCGGGCGCAGTTCGATGTTTCCTTCGGCTTTGGCGCCGTCTTCACCGATTCATTCCCCTTGATCGAGACTTTCGAGGGGGAGGTAACCCTGTACAAGCCCGACGGCACCGTGCGTTCCGTCTCCAGCTTCGAGGCCCCATAAGGAGATCACCATGTCAGAACGACCCCTCGGCGACATCGTCAACGTACTCATCACCAGGGCCTCCAAGGGCATTAGCCGCGAAGGGTTCGGCCTGGCCGCGCTCGTCGCGACCTTGCCCAAGACCGTTACGCGCGAGACCACGCTCACCAAGTCGGCATGGGCGACCACCCTGTCGGGCCTGGGCATCACCTCGGCGTCCACCGGCGACGACCTGGCCCTGTACAACGCGACGCAGGACCATTTCTCCCAGGAGCCCAGCCCCAACACGGCTTACCTGATCCTCAACCTGGCCACTCGTCAGGACATCACGATCACGGCCTACGACGTGTTGACCACCTACACGATCAACGTGATCGGCGCGGATGGCACCTCGACGCCCTACACCACGATCGCCGCCGGCACCGCCCCCGCGACCGCGACCGCCCTGGCCGCTGCTGTTGGAGCGCACGCCGAGGTCACCGCCGTGGGCGTGGGTTCCGACGTCCAGATCACCACCGCTGGCGGCCTGTTCTATGTCACCGGCTCGGTCAACGCCGTTGGCGCTGGCACCATCGACGCCGTGCCGTCCGTGGGCACCTACGAGAACCTCGACACCTCGCTGACCGCCGCCGCCGCCGTCTCCGACGAGTGGTACGGCCTGATCACCGTGGGCACCTCCGGGCGCCTGCTCGCGCAGCAGACCCTCGTGTCGGCATGGGCCGAGACCAACAAGAAGCTCTACATCGGCTGTTCCGACGTCGCCAACATCAAAGACACCACCGACGCCGCCGACAGCACCACGATCGCCGCGGTGATCAAGGCTAACGCATACAAGCAGTCCTCGTGTTTCTACCATGAGGACGCGGTCACCGAGTACGTTGACGCGGCCCTGCTCGGCCGGTGCCTGCCCCTGTTCCCGGGTACGACCAACTGGACGCACAAGGGGCTGTCCAGCGTGACCGCGGGCGACTTCACCGCTACCCAGCGCACGAATCTCGAAGCCAAGCGGTGCCTGTTTTACGAGAGCTTCGGCGGCTCCGGGCGCACGCAGTCTGGCACCGACGGGCAGAACGGCTACGGCGACTGGATCGACCTGACGCGCCTGAGCAACTGGCTTGAGTCCACCATCACGGTCGACCTGGCCAGCCTGCTGGTGACGGTCGAGAAGATCCCATACACGAACCAGGGCGCGCGCATGGTCAAGGGCGTGATCGAGGCCGTCATGCAGGAAGGCGTCGACAAGGGCGCGATCTCCAATGAGCCGGGCTTCGAGCCGTGGTGCACCGTGCCCGACATCTCCGACGTGGCCACCGCCACCCGGGCCGGGCGCACCCTGCCTGACATCAAGTTCGGCTGCTACGCGGCCGCCGCGATCAACCGGCTCAACCCCATCAATGGCACCCTGAGCGTGTAACAGAGGAGAATCACGATGGCCAACGACGTAAAAACTTACGATGTCTCCGACGCAAACGGGAGCTTTGACGCCCTGGCCTTCACGGGCCTCGCCGAGGGGAGCTTCGGTAAATACGAGCCGTTCGATACCGAGCCGACCAGGGTGAAGGAGGGCGCCGACAAAGAGGCAGCCTTCATCGTCAACAAGCCCGGCGGCGGCATGTTCCGACTCAAGCTGATGTACACCTCTGACGCCAACCGGGTGTTGACCGCCAAGTACTACGCCAAGACCGCCGGCGTCTTCGAGTTCGAGGACAGCCTCGGCAACCGCTGCTTTTCTCGCCAGGCCATGATCCAGTCCATTCCGCCCGGCCCCGAAGGCGCCGGGGGCGACGGTCCCGAGGATCGGGAGTGGGTCTTCCTGCTCACCAACACCGTAATCAAGGCCCCGTCCACCACCACGCCTGTCTAAACCAAGGAGGTGCCCCGATGGGGCGCAAGGTTCAAAGTAAGACGCTGACCGTTCGCGATATGGTCTTCACTGTTACCCCGCTGAGCCCAACCGCGGCCCTGGGTTGCTCCGTGCCGCTTCTCAAGCTCATTGGGGCCCCTGCTGGCGCGCTGTTTGGCTCCGTCGACCTGACGGAGGCCAAGGGCGGGGACCGGGGAGCGGCGCTGACTGACGCGCTATCAGCGGGCCTTGGTGGCGCGGTGGCCGCTCTGACCGAGCGGCTCAACGAGGCCGAGGTGATCTCCCTGGTTCAGCGCCTGCTCGAGGGGTGCACGGTCGAGATGCCGACCGGCGACGGCAAGCTCAGCGTGCTGCAGCTGGCCGGCCCGCGTGGCGTGTTCGATGAGGTGTTCCGCGGGGACCTATTCTCCATGCTTAAGGTGGTCGGGTTGGCCCTGGAGGTCAACTACCTGGGCCCTTTCGGGGACTGGCGGCGCTGGCTCGAGCTGGCGATGAGCTCGATCGACAAAGAAAAAAGCAAGGCCGAAAGCCCGGAAGAAAAGTAGATCCACTGGCGCTCTTTGGCAGCACCGAGGGCGCCGCACTGCAGAGAAGGTGGCTCGTGTCAAGGCTCACAATCGCAGGGGTGGCAACACTTCAAGAGGTTGAGACCTACTACTCTCTGCACGACGTGGTGCAGGCCAACATCGATCTGACCTACGAGCAAGCCCTGCAGGAAGCTTCAACCCCCGAGGATAGCAAATAGTGCCAGCCCATCGCATACCGCTCCACCTTCGATTTTGGAGCAAGGTGGACAAGTCTGCAGGCCCCGACTCCTGCTGGCCGTGGCTCGGCTGTACGAGCAACGGATACGGTCAAATCTGGAGCGAGGGGAAAATGCAGAAAGCGAACCGCGTTGCCTATGAACTGGGCAATGGCGCCACTCCAGGCGACCTGTGCGTTTGCCACTACTGCGATAACCCTTTGTGCTGCAATCCAAATCACCTCTGGCTGGGGACAAATCAAGAAAACACAGCCGATCGGCAAGCCAAGGGGCGCCAGTCCAGGGGCGACAGCCATGTTTCGCGCCTCCGCCCCGAGGTAATGAGGCGCGGGGAGGTGCACGGCATGGCAAAGCTTACCGAGGCTCAGGCTGCAGAGATCTTGACCCGGGGGCTTAAGGGCGAGGCCCCTGCGTCAATCGCCGCCGATTTCCCCGTGTCTCGTCACATGGTTGGGCGGATTGTGTCGCGCAAGAACTGGAAACACCTTGAGGTGGCGGCATGAGCTCCACTGTCATTCGTGAGATCTTCACTCGCTGGGGCTTCAAGGCCGACACCGGCGCGGTGAAGAAGTTCGACAAGGCGATCGGTGCGGCCAAAAAGGGCGCCGCGCTCGCTGGCAAGGCCATGATCGGGATGGGTGCCGCCGCTGCTGTGGCCGGCGCGGGGATCTTCGCCCTGGTCAAGGGCCAGGCCGAGGCCGCCGACAAGATCGCCAAGGACTCCCGCAAGCTCGACGTTTCAGCCGGCACCCTCCAGCGGCTGGCCCTCGCTGCCCAGTTCTCGGGCACGCACATCGACAAGTTGATCCCGGGGATCAAGAAACTCTCCGTCGTCGCCTACGACGCATCCCAGGGCAGCAAGACCGCCGTCGACTCGCTCAAAGAGCTTGGGATCGAGACGGTGGACGTTAACGGAAACCTGAAGGACACCGAGGTTTTGTTGCGCGAGTCGCTTTACGCGCTCAGTTCCGTTGAAAACTCCACCCTCAAGGTTGCCTTGGCCCAAAAGGTTTTTGGCCGGTCTGGCGTGGAGCTCCTGCCCCTGCTCGAAGGTGGCGCGATCGGCCTGGCCGCGATGTTCCGCGAGGCCGACGACCTTGGGATCGTACTGAGCGGCAAGGCGTTGAGCGGGGCCGAGGGCTTCATCGACTCCCTGCTCCGGTTTGAAGAGTCGATCCGGGGCGTGGCGATGCAGTTCTCTGCCGAGCTTTTCCCTGTTTTCGACCGCTACCTTAAGATCGCCAAAGATTGGATCGTCGCCAATAAGAAGTTGATCCAGGGCAAGCTTGAGAAGTGGATCAAGGCCACGATCAAGGCCATCGAAGGTGTAGACCTCGACGCGGTGATCGTCGGCCTGAAAGTCATGGCTACTCAACTCGGGGTGATTGTTCGCGCAGCAGCACTGGCCGCACAGGGCCTTCTTGGTATTGTGGGCGTCTTGATGACCCTCGGTAAGTGGATCGGCGAGACGGCCGCGCAGGCGTACCTCTGGTATGAGGCTTATGTCGAGGCGACCGACAAGATGGACGCGGCGATCCGGGCCTTCGTGGGACGCGTGTTCGACTGGTTCGCGGCCATGCCAGATCATATTATCCGCGGTCTCGGGGGCGCAGGGCCGGCCATCGCCGATTTCTTCGGCGGGATCTTCGACTGGATCGCCTTGATCCCCGGGCGCCTTGTCGACGCCTTCGTCGACGGCATCACCTCGGCCGCGGCCTGGCTTAAGCCCAACTTGCGCGCCTTTGGAGAGTGGACCAAGTCGGACGCCGCCCGGGCCGCGACCGCGGGGCCTGCCCGGGCCGGCGCCTCTTCGGTGTCCAACTCGACGCGGAACGTCAATATCACCGCGCCTATGTCGGTCCAGATGGCCGCGGGGACCTCTCCCGTTGAGGCTCGCCGCCTCGGCTCGGCCGCCGCCGCCGGTGCCGCCACCTATTGGCGCACTGCCGCCGCGGACCTGGAGCGATAATGGCCAATGTCGCCCTGATAGCAATCCTGGCCGAAGAATCCATGGCCGACGGCTCGAGCGATCAGATCTCCGACCTGACGCCCGACGTCTGCGACGCGCGCTCCTACGAGCGCCGCGCAACGGTTACCAGCAACCCGGTGGAGAAAGGATCCTCTCCGTCCGATCACCGCGTCAAGGCCCCGCTTCTCTTCAAGATGACCGGCTCGTTTCATGAGACCAGGGTAGGCGCCCAGACCGACGGGGCCTCGCTGCAGGGCGACGGCGATGTATCTGCGCCGGGCTCGCATTGCCTGAGCCGTGTACAGGCTTGGGAGAAGGCGGACGAAAAAGACACCCCGCTGACCGTCTACACCGAGCTTGGTATTTACGAAAACATGATGATCGAGGTGTTTGTCGCAAGTCGCGGGATCGGTGACGGCGACTCGGTGCCCTTCGTGGCCGAGCTAAAGCAGGTTGACATCGTCGAGAGTGAGTCCGGGGCCCTGACCGCCGCGGAGGCCGCCAAGCTCAAGGTAAAAAAGAGGGGCAAGAGTGCCGCGAAAAAGACGGCCAAGCAGAACGAGATGGATTCCCGCCTTGCCAAAGAGGTCGAGGCTGGCCGCGTGTCTCCCGAGGTGGCCAGCGGCCCGGTTGACGCGCAGGCGGTGACAGACCAGGGCAGCTGGTATGATGGAGTGGGGGCCAGGCCATGAGCACGCTTTACATCCCCTTGCCCGTGGAGTTGGAGCGCTTCTCTGTGCGCCCGACGCTTGACGGCGCCGAGTATAAAATCGCCTTCGACTGGAACGATCGCGCGACGCGCCTGGCCGTCTCGATCTTCACCTCCGCCGATGTGGCCATCGTCCAGGGCCAGGCCGCGCGGGTGGATATGCCGCTGTTCGCCCGCTTCGCCGACTCCCGGCTGCCTGCCGGCTACCTTATGCTGCAGGATACCAGCGGGGCGCGCCGCGCGATCGAGGAGCTGGCGGACCTCGGCGACCGAGTCAAGCTGGTGTACGTGCCCGCCGAGGACCTCGGATAATGGGCACTCCCTACTTTGACCGCCGCGCCGAGCTCACCGTCGCCCCTGTCTCTGGCGGCCAGGGCCTCAAGGTGTCCAAGCTGCGGATCGCCTTCGACACCAAGAAGACGAACACCTCGTCGCCTAACACGGCAACGATCCGCGTGTACAACCTCAACCCGGCGAGCCGGGCCCTGGTGTCCACCGAGGGGCAGGCCGTGATCCTCAAGGCGGGGTACTTGGGCCTGATGTCCACCGAGGTCGTGGGCATGGTCGATCGCGTCGAGCATGTTATCGCGCCGCCTGAGATTGTCACCACGATCTACGTCAAGGACGGCAAGACCGACCTTTATGGCTCGACCTTCTCCCGCTCCTACGCCTCGGGCACGAGCAAGATCCAGATCTTCCGCGACATCTTGGCCGCGATGCCCAACACTCAAGTCGGCCAGCTGTCGGCCTCTGGCCTGGACGGCAACATCTCAGGCCCCTTGGTGCTGTCTGGCCGCGCGCGCGTCGTCGCCGACAAGGTGGCCCGGGCCTGGGGCGTTGAGTGGTCGGTTCAGGAAGGCTTGGCGCAAGCTCTGGACGCCACAAGCCCGCGGATCCCCGTGGTCTCTGCCTGGAAGTTCTCGCCGACGTCGGGCCTTCAGGGTGCGCCGGCCAAGACGGACAAGGGGTGCTCCTTCGTGGCCCTGTTGACTCCCGTCGTCGTAGGCGATCCCGTCAAGCTGTCCTCTGAGACGTTGTCGGGCACCTACAAGGTTCAGAGCAGGGCCAGCAAGGGCGACACCCACGGGACGGGCGCGGGCAGCTGGGTCATTAGCTGCGAGGCGGTGAGCTTATGAGCGCCGACCCCCGCGCGAACCAGGGCGATCCAGAGCGCTCCCAGGTCCTCGAATTCCTGATCGACGCCGTCGGGATCGACCTCCGATCGGCCATGCCCGGCAACATCACCCGCATCGCCGGCACCTCGCCGGCCCGGGTAGATGTCCAGCCCGCGGTGGGCCGCGCCGATCGCGCCTCGACCGACGCCGATCAACACGACGCCGTTGTCCGTGACGCCGTGGTCGCCTACCCGCTGTGCGGCAAGGGTGGCCTGTCCTTCGACCTGGCCGTTAACGACCCTGTGCTGTTGGTCTTCTGTGACCGCTCGGTGGTTGAGTGGGTGGCCGGCGGCGGCACGGGCAAGGTGCTCCCCTCGGATCCTCGCACCCACGACATCACCGACGCCCTAGCCTTCCCGATCAAGGTCGGCGCGCTGTCCTCCACGGGCGGCCTGTGGCTCGGCTGGCTGCTTTCGTCGCTTAAGCAGACCGACGCCGGGACCATGACCCTTGAAGCCGTCTCGGGCAAGCTGGGGGCTGCTGCCGCGGACTACATGATCAAGGGGACCACCTTCAACCTGGCCAACAATACCGTGATGATCGCGATCGGCACCGGGCTCCTCGCGGTTGGAACTGGCTTCACGGCGGCCGGCGTGGTGTTTCAGACGCTTCAGACCGACCTGTCTGGCAACTTCAACCCGGCAGAAAAGGCCGCGTTTGGTGTAGGCAAGACCGCCATGGGCACCGCCGCCACGGCTTGCGGGGTGGCCGCCGCCGCCATCGTCGCCTTTGTTATCCCGGCCGCAACCGCGACTTGGACCTCAACCATCTGGAAGGTGCAGTAATGGCCATGGTATCGCTCAAGCTTGACGCCACCGGCGACCTGTCCCAAGACGATTCCGGGGCCCTGGAGTGGGTCACGGGCGCCGACGCGGTCAAGCAGCTGCTACAATGCCGACTGCGCCTGTTCCTTGGTGAGTGGTTTGGCGACCTGACGGCCGGCGTTCCGCAGTATCAGCAGATCCTGGACACCCCGCCGCGCGCCGACGGCACGAGTCAACCGCCAAGCTCGCGGGTGGTCGAGGCCGCGCTGCGCAAGGTCATCCTCGGCACGCTTTACGTCGAGGCGATCACCGCGTTTTCCATGGACTTCTCGCCGCAAACCAGGACGCTGTCTGTCACTTTCACCGCTACGACCTCCGAGGGGGTTGTTGATATCAGCGAGGTTTTCCCGATATGAGCCCTGCACCCTACGGCGTGACCACGACGGGCTTTAGCAAGCCCACCTACGACGAGCTGCTCGGCCTGGTCTACGACAGCTGGGAGGCCGCCTTTGGTGCTGACGCGCGGCAATCCGCCGAGACCACGGGCACGCCCGACAATAAGATCTGCAAGATCTTCGCCGCTTCGCGCGCCGAGGATTGGGAGGCCATGGAAGAGGTTTACAATTCCAAGTATCGGAGCACCTCCGACGGGGTCCAGCTGGAAAATGCAGCCGATATCGTGGGGGTGAACAAGCTGGCCGCGACGCGCTCAACGGTGACCGAGACCTTGATCGGCGCGGTGGCCACCACGATCGCACAGTACGCCCTGGTTAAAACCTCGACGGTGGGTGACTTCTTCCGCACCACGGCTGCGATCACCTTGTCTGCCTCTGGCGCCGTGCGCTGGGAGATTGCCACTAACGGCGCGCTGGCCACCGGGAACTATACCGTCACGGTTGACGGCACGCCCTACACCTACGCGGCCACCGTGCCCGCTGACACCGAGGCCGTGATCTTCGGCGCGCTGGCCGGCACGATCACCGCTGTCTCGGGCCTAACCGCTGTTTACAACGCGGGCGACGGCGAGCTCGTTGTCACCTCTGACGCCGACGCCGTGACCGGCTTGCCCGTGGAGATCAACGCCTCGCTGACGGCCAACATGAAATTCAACGAGGTTGGCAACCTGCAGGCCATGGAGTCGGTCGAGACTGGCCCGATCATCGCCTACGCGGGCAACCTGACCGTCGCTACCCTTACCACAGGGTGGACATCGGCGACCAACACGTTGGCTGCGACTGTCGGCACGAACATCGAGACCGACGCGGAGCTGCGGATCAGGGCCGCGCGCTCGGTGGCCATCCCGGGCGCCTCGGTTCTTGATGCGATTTACGCCAACGTGGCCGACGTCTCAGGTGTGACCGCTGCCCTGGTGATCTCCAACCGCACCGAGACGGTGGACGCCAACGGCACCACGGCGAAGTCGATCCACGCGATCGTGTTGGGTGGAACCGACGCGGCCATCGCCGCGCGCCTGTGGGCCGTCGTCGGGGCCACGTCTGGCATGGACGGCTCGACGACCGAGAATGTTGTCGACGCGCAGGGCGCCACCCAGGCGGTCAAGTTCTCCAGGCCGACTCAGGTGCCTATGTCTGTGAGGATCACGAGGACGAACAACACCGAGGAGGAATACCCCGCCAACGGCGACGACCTGATCATCGCCGCGGTGCTGGCGTACGGCAACCTGCACTCCATGGGCAACGACGTGATCCCCGATCGCTTCTATGGCTCAGTTTTCGGGGCCTGCTCCGGGACGCTGACTGTCACCGTTGAGGTGAAAAAGACCGCCGGCGGGGTTTACTCCACTGCACCCTATAGTGTAGACTACGACGAGATCGCTACATTCTCGTCCGGGAGCATCACGGTGGTATGAGCCTAACGAAACGCACAGATAGGGCGGCCCAGGCCCAGGCCCTGCTGCCTCAGCAGTTCAAGGACCAGGTCAAGCTCAACGCCATGATCGGCATTGTAGCCGGCTCGAGCGGCTCGCAAGGGCTTGAAGATGCAGCCTTTGAGGTCCGAGATGAGTGCGACATCGACGGCGGCTCGGGTGTCCAGCTCGACCTCGAGGGCGAGACCGTTGGGCAGGAGCGGATCAGCGCCGTTGACCAAGAATATCGTGATGCACTGTGGACCAAGGTGGCGATCAACACCTCCCAGGGCAGCCCCGATGAGCTCACCAACGTGGCTCAACGGATAACAGGGGCATCCGCGGTGCACTTCTTCCGCTACGGCATGGCCCATTGCTGCATTAACTGCATCGGCGTGACGCACGGATCCGAGCTCGCGCGCTTGGTCAAGGTGGTTCCGGCCGAGGGTTCGCTTGAAGTCAACGCGGGCACGACCTCGACGCCGTTTATCCTTGGCCGCGGGGTAGATGCCGCGGGGATCCTCGACTCGACCATGCCCCCTCACCCGTTCGGCGGGCTGGGGTTTGGCAACGTGGATCCAGGCACCGGAATAGCCTCCGGAGGTGGTGAATTCATCGCAACCTACGTGGAGGCAGGGACATGAGAAGGCTTTTAATTCTGGCGGTGCTGCTCGTCGCCTGTGGAGAAACCAAGATGGCTGAAACGAGACCAACTTATTTTGGTGATTTTGCCTCGGCGCCGGTCGGCACCCTTTCGGGCGGCGCGGCTGTGACCGTGCGCCCGCCCGCGGCCACGCGGATCCAGGGTTGGGATGATGGGGGTTTTGAGCCGCCCGTGAACCAACTGAATTACCAGTTTGACAACTACGCGAAGTGGGATCGCTGGCTTGCGGCTGCCAACGCGCGCGCCGCCTCCTACGTGGTGGCCGCCTCTACCGGATTGGTGCTCGAAACTGAGTACGACGCCCTGTGCGATGGCGCCGCCGACCAAACCGAGATCAACGCGGCGATCACTGCGGTGGCTTTTGCCGGCGGTGGCGTGGTCCAGCTCTCCGAGGGCACCTTCACGATCGACGGCACGATCAATGGGGCCGCGTCGGTCGAGCTGCGCATGAGCCATGGCACCGTGATCCAGGTCTCGGCCGCGGTCGCGACCAGCTTCAATATGATCACCGTGGATTCCGTGACCAACTTCTGGGTCACAAACGGCACCCTCGACGGCAACTCGTCGGCTCACGCCCTGTACCATTCCGGGGTTTATGCCACCATCGCGCAGGACTGCGGCTCCAGGCGGGTCCGGTTTGTCAACATGCAGCAAAGCGCGGTCGGGGCCTACGGGCACGGGGTGCACATCGCCTCTGGCGAGCGCTATCGCTCCGAGTTCGACTTCTTCGACGACTGCGAGGGCGCGGCCATCATGGAGGCGTCCGGGGTGGATGACACCGCGGTGATTGAGCCCACGGTGGTCGATTGCGGGGCCGCGGCCCACGCCACCGATTCAGGCGGCATCATCCTGGCTGGCGACGATCCCGCGCTGCTCGGTGGGCGGATCGACGCCTGTTACGTGGCGGGCCTGAGCGTGCGAAGCGCAAGGGGATCCATTGTGGGCCCGAGGATCCGCGACTCCATCGCCATCGGCCTCGAGGTGACGGGCGACGACAACGAGATCGCCAACCCAATGGTGTACAATTCCGGCACGGTCGGGATCAAGGTGCTTGCTGGCGCCGACGATAACAAGCTGATGGGCGGCTCTTCCGACACCTCGGCAACTTACGGGGTGCACGTCCTCGGCGACCGCCTGGCCATTGGCGGGGGGTTCAAGGCCAACGAGTCGGGGCATCACGGGATCTACCTCGAAGAGGCCGACGAGGTAACCGTTAACGGGATCATCGTCGCCGATTCAAGCCAGGCCACGCACAACACATTCAGCCACATCTACGTCGAGGGTGGCGATGAGTGCTCGATCACGAACAACAAGACGATCGCCACAGATATCGGCGGGTTTGCTCCTGAATCGTGCATCGAAATGGACGGGACGTCCAAGCCGACGAAGCTGAATATCAGCGGGAACCACTTCCCTGACATAAGCCGCCAGACGAGCACCTTTATCACAAGCGGGTGCGTGGCCAGCACCAACTACAGAACAACTCCGGAATGGGTGGGCTCTGGCGCTGCTGCAAACAACCAAGACGATCCCGTTTACGCCAATTACATGAGGTAAGGAGATCTCCATGTCTGTCGAAACCAACTATCCCCGCCCCTTCGGGATTCACCAGATCATCACGCTGGGCAGCGACTTCAACGGCGCCGTGCCGGGCACCGTCGCGACCTTCGCCAACGACGTGCTTTCTTACCCCACCGCGATCGTGGGTGGCAAGTTCGATCCGCACTCCGACGTCGAGTACAAGGACAGGGGCGGGGCGCCGCTCAAGGTGCTGGAGTTCTGGCTTCTCATGGACGGAGGGCAGGCGACCTGGAGCATCAAAAAGGTCACCGCTGCCGGCAAAAAAATCACGATCCTCGACGAGACCAGCCAGGCCGCGGCCACCGACGTGCTTATCAGCGAGTCGGACGGGATCCGGCTGTTGCCGGGCGAGTGGCTTGAGGTGCTGACCGGTGGCTGTGCCGCCGAGGTCAACGCGGGCGGCATGTTCGCCCCGGTGGAGGGATAGTCATGGCGTTTTCAAATGGGCAAAAGCTTGGCGGTGGCATCACGGTCGTTGCGGCCATCGCCGCCGTACTCGCCTCGATGGCGTCCATCCCCGCGACGTATCGCTCGGCCATGGGCCTCGGGTCTGCGTCCGTGGAGGACGTCGGAACCGCCAACGGCGACATCCCCCAGCTCGTTGATGTGGGCGGATCGCCTGGCCTTCCCGCTGTCAGTGGTGCCAACCTCACGGCGGTCACCGCCGCAGACACCGCCCTGGTTGACGGCACCGCAGCGGCCACGGTCAAGGCCGGCGCGGCGCTGGGCGCCACGGCGGTACAGCCATCGGCCATTTCGCCATCAGGCCGTATCGCCTACCTATCAGACGACGACCTATCTAGCGCCCTGGGCACCGACGACGCGAAGAACGGCACCATCTCGCAGGAGACCGGCTACAAGCGCTTTCAGATCTCGGCGGTACAGGCGGCGCAGTGGACGCACAATATCAGGACTGCTCCGCAGCGCTATTACACCCTACCGGACGGTGATTTTTTTGCCTACATGCTGGTTGAAAACAACCACGCCCAGGCGGATTACAGCAGCGTAATTCTAGGTCTAACCTCTTCAACGTCTGGCCTCGAAAACTACTGGGTATTTGCTGCTACTGGGCGGTCTGTTGCCTCTGCGGGGTATGATTTCCTTTTGCGAGACAACGGGGGAGGCGCATCCACGGTTGGGTCTTTTACCACATTTGCCAACGACTACCGATGGATCGGGATCGCTCGCCTCGGGAACGTGGTTTATCAGATGGACTCGGCCAACGCGACCGGCGACGAGCCCGGCCCCAATGACTGGACGACGGCGGCCAATCAGACGTGCGCGCCAGGCGGCGGCTACTTCGCTGGCATGTATGACCGGCTTCTTATTGCCGTGTCCGACGAGGGCACCGCAGCGGTTATTGACGTGCATGTCAGCAAGGTTAGGATCTTCCGCAGGTAACACCCGCGCACCCAGGCCGGCGACAGGCAGCACACGATAGCGGGAGGCGCCAGGAGGGCGCATGGAGGCAGACAAGTGGCTGCGACACTAAAAGAGCGAATTACCAGGATCGAAACCTTGACCGAGCAGCACACGCCGATCCTGCGCCGGCTTGACGCCGCGCTGCCGTTGGCCGTTACCCAGGCTCAATGCGAGACGCGACGGCCAACCCCTTTGACCGCCTGGGGCTACTTCAAGCGTGCAACCGCGATCCTGGCCTTCCTCGGGATGCTGTCGACGGGCGCCGCTGGCGTGCTGCACCTCGCCGGCAAGGAGATCCGCGATCTGGCCGAGCCGCCGGCCTACGCGTCCCCCCGGGCCTCCGTGCCCGCCCCTCGGGACGCCGGGCGATGAAGCACCCGACGCCGGGCGACCTTGAGCACCGCGAAGCGACCAGGGCCGTTGTTGGTCGCCTGTACCGCGCGCGACAATTCGACCTGTGGACATGGCGCGGGATCTCCCTGCTCGCGTGGGCCGCCCTGCTGGCCTCCGTCGGCTTTGGGTCGGTGGTGTAGGGCCATGGCTCAACCTCGACAGGTCGACGCCCTGGACTGCCAACGGTGCCGCTCGCTCAACAGCTTGATCAAAGGCCCGCCTCGGTGTATTGTCACCGGTGACGCAATAACCGAGTGGGTGGACGTTGAGCCCTGCCTCGGTGAAGGTTTTGAGCCAATTGGGCCCGGAGAGCCGGCCTACTGCCACGGGAGGAGAAGTGCATCATAGAGTCTGGACAGACGAAAGGCTGGATATCTGCAAGGCCCGCCTTGAAGACGGCAAACACGCAACGATCGGGGCCCTCGTGGTGTGGTGCGGGGACCGGTGGCGCGATGGCCAGACGCCCGACGATCGAACCTTCAATCGGGCGTTCCAGGCCAGGCACGGTGTTACCCCTGGGAGTGTGCTCCCCGCGGCGCGCGCAGATCCACCGCCCAAGGCGCAAGAGAAAAAGATCGAGGTTGATCTCTCCGCCGCCAAGGGCAGGATCACCACGAGAAGCCTGGACATCAAAACGCTCGATCAAGCGCTTGAGGTGGCCAAGGTCGACCTGTCAACGTGGGATGTTGATCGGCACATCGTCAACAGCTGGGAGGTTACCGGCAAGGACGCCCACGGCAACTTTCAGACCTACACCAACTGGCAGGTAAAGGTATGGCTCAAGCGCAAGACCGCCGAGGTGCAGTCGCTCGAGCTCCTCCTGGCGCAGATCGAAAAGGCCGCGCCAAAGCCCGCCAAGCTGTCGGCTCCACGCAAGGGCAAGGCCGCCCGGATCCTGGAGTTGTCGATCGTTGACGTTCACAACGGCCTTCGGTGCTCCCCTCCTAATTCCGACGGCGAATGGAACATGGAGATCTCGCGTCGGGTGTTGCTGGCCACCTCTGCCGGCCTGATCGACAAAGCCAAGGCCTTCGGGCCGTTCCAACAGATCGTGGTACCGATCGGTCACGACTGGATGCACATCGACAACATGGCCGGGACCACCACGGCCGGGACAAATCAGCCCGAGGCCGATCAGTGGCACGATATCTGGCTGTCAAGCGAGCGCCTGGCCATCGAGTGGGTGCTCGCCCTGCGCAAGATCGCGCCTGTCCGCGTGGTCGTGGTGCCGGGAAACCATGACTATGCATCTGGCTTCGCCATGGGCCGCCTGTTAAACGCCTATTTTCACAACGATCGCCGGGTCGAGGTGGACGCCTCGCCCGATCCGTTTAAGTGGATCCACTTCGGGGTAAACCTTGTGGGCCTGACTCATAAGAGCAAGGCGCCGATCAGGCTTGCGGCCCTCATGGCCAGCCAACGCCCGCAAGCGTGGGCCTCTACCACTTTCCGTGAGTGGCACCTCGGCGACCAGCACCGGACGGGCAACAGCAACCCGACCATGATGGAGGAGCAGGGGGTGAGCGTTGACTTCCTGCCCTCGATCGTGCCCGGTAACGAGTGGCACAAGCGCAAGTGCTTGAACAATCAGCGCCGGGCGGGGACCGCCCACGTCTGGGACAAGCGCGAGGGGTTGATCTGCAAGTTGACGCAACGCGCTGTGGTAGGGGCCACCAAGTGATCGAGGCCGCCTGCAGCTCCGCGGAGAACATCGCCGGGGCCGGCTTTTTGCTGCTGCTCGGCCTGGGCCTCGGCGTGGTGGCTGGCGTTTGCGCCGAGAAAATACGATCTGCTTTAAACAGGGGCGAGGGCTCCGAGGAGGAATCATGTTTTCCGAGATCTTGAAGTTGGTGATTCAGCACCCGATGGAGGCCATCGGCATCCTGTTGACCGCCCTGTCGGTCGTCTCGAGCGTGCTCAACGCGGCTACCGAGCACTGGACCGAGGTGGAAGAGTTCAAGGTGTGGCGTCGGCGTGTGCTGGCGTGGATCGAGCGTTTGTCCGTGGTTCAGTCCAAGGGCGCCGCCGGCCTGTTTAAGCTGCCCGGCTTCGACGGGAAGAAACCGCCCAAGCTTCCGGGCGTCGGCACCCTGTGGACCCTGGCGCTCGTGTTGTGCCTGCCCGCTACCGGCTGCACCGCCGCCCAGCAGGCTATGTGGGCCGACCTCGGCAAGGGCGCCTTGAAGAACATGGCGCCGGCCGCCGCTGACTCCCTGTGCGCGATCGCCGCGGCCAACTGCGACCGGCTCGGCGGGGATGCCTGCGTCTCTGCGGTGACCATGGGCTGTCACTATGGAAAGGCCAAGATGGTCAAGGCCCTCGACGACTGGATCAAGGACGGCAAGAAGCCCGACGCCGTCAAGATGCAGACCGAGGTGCGCGCGGCCATTGCCTCAGATCCCGCGCTGATGCAGTTCAAGGCCCGGGCGATCCCGATGATGAACGTCAAGAAGATCGAGACCAAGGGGATCGGCTTCAAGGTGCCGACCAAGGCCGAGGGCGGGGCAGGGGTGACCGACTCGGCGCCGGTGGAGGTCAAATAACATGATCGTTGACGCCGCCGAGAGGATCCTGGTTGCGCTAGAGATGCGCGTTGATCGCGCCTGGCTCAGTTGCGTGGCGGCGTTTTGGCGTGGATTCGACCGCATAAGGCCCCGGCCATGAAAGAAAACGCACCAAATAAAGCGGAGAGCGCCGCTCCTGTCGCGCCCTCTGCGCCGCTGCACCTTGGGTGGGCCCTTGCCGCCCTTCTGGCCCTCGGCGTCTTGTGCGTCATCCTGGGCTCTCTTCCCTGGAGGTAGATAGATGGAATTCGACCGACGGGACCATATTGGTCCCTGCGAGCTACGCTATACCCGACACAAGACGCACGGGCCGCCTCACCCGCCCTACGGCACGAGGAGCAAGCGGGGGCCGCGCACGGTAGGGGCCGCGCCCGGCTTTTGGACGCTTTGCGAGGGGTGGATGGCTCACCTCGCCGAGGTCTGCCCGGGCGGAGCTCCCGAGATCATGGCAACCGCCGGGTTTCAGGTGTCCAAGGGCAACGCGCGCAACGCTCACCGCCGGGGCATCGCCTTCGACCTCGACGGGCTGTTTTGGGTAGGCGACGAGATCGCGCCGGTGATCGCCCTTCGCGCCGACGACGACGCGCGCCGCTACCTGGCGGTCGAGGCTGGCCTGCGCCAATTCTTCGGCGTGGTGCTCAATTGGTGGTGGAACAAGCACCACAAATGCCACTTTCATGTGTCCGCCAAGGGGGTCGCCGGGTGGACCGTGCCGCGCCGGGTAGATCAAAAGACGCTGTTCGTGCAGCTGGCGCTGACCAAGGTGCTTGACCGGCCCGTCACCCTTGATGCCCAGTGGGGCCCTGAGACGCGTGGAGCTGTCGAGGATGTACTGATGGAGGTTGGGCCTGGGGCCCTTGACCTGGCCGCGCCCGGGGCGTGGGAAGCGTTCTGTCGTGCCGTGGAGCTGGTCGGGTGGGGCACGGTCGAGGCTGGTTAGGCTCCAGATGTGCCCCCTTTTTCTTCCTTTAGATCGCTCAGGCTCCGACGCTCCACGCGCTCACCGCATCGCTTGCACTTCGCCCATCGCTTGCTGGTGACCCTGGTTCCGTGGAAGCACTTTGGGCACATGGCGCCTTGCCAGATCAGCAGGCTAGCCAACAAGGGCGGGCCGTCTTTATGCGCTAGTGGGTTTCTCATGTGCCGCCCTTGAGCTTATCCCTGGCGATCCGTTTATCCCTTCGCCTGTTGCAGTTGATCTTTATGGCTGCGTTTCGCTCCTCGGTCAGTCGCTCGATTTGTTCGTTTTTCTCCTTGACGCGATCCAGTGCGGCGGCGTGGCGCTGCTCCAGGGCGACGGCGAGCTCCTGCATGGCATTCGCCCATGGCGTGAAGTAGCCCTTGGCCGAGGCGTCGGTCACCGCTTGATATCGCGCCGCGAGTTCCTCGTCGGTTGGCTCTGACAGGCTCGGCTCGGCGGCGCGCGCCTCCAGGGCGAAAATATATCGCCTGATGGTGCTCATGGTCGCGGGCCACTCCTTGTCAAGCGGTCCGCCCTTGCGTATATGCCGGTGGGTTCTTTCTGCGTCGTAGACCCGGGCCGCCTCCTTTCGTCTGTCGCTCACGATCCCGCTCCATCCCCGATCCGCTTCGTCGCCCCAAGCAACCGCCGCACATGCTCGGCAAAAGAGATCCCCGCGGCCTCGGCCTCCGCCTTGAGCCGTGCGAGCTGGCCGGCTGGATACCATACCGACGGCCCGCGCTCCTTGCCTTCTCCGAGGTCCGACGCGCAGGGCCGGCCAACCTTGTTTTTTTCACTCATGGATCACCTCTTGTGTTTGTCTAACAGGGCCGTGTAGATCTTGATCGCGTCGGCCTCGATTTTAATTGCAGGGTGGGGCACGACCGCGCCGCGGAGGTCGCGCACGACCGATCCCTCTTCATCGATCCGCTCCCTGGCCTCGTGCGCCGTGTGGATCTGGACGGCGATCGCGTCCACGATGAGCGCAGGCGTGCGCGGCTTGACTTGGTCCTGCACCGATTTACGTAGCGCGTCGGAGGGTATGCGTGGTTCTTGGCTCATTTAGATCCTCTCTTTTGATGATCCCGGCTTTGACCTCCGGAAAGGGGAAAGATTCTTGAATGCCTGAAAGCTTGGGCATGACCTGGCGGAAGTTACCCTCGGGCCGCTCGGCGAAGATCTCCTCGGTGATGAGCTGGAAAAACTCGGCTAGCTTGAGATCGTCGGACACCTCCAGGCTTTCCATGCGCGGGTTCTCGTTGAGGTTCATGGATGTGCGCACCACGATATTGTGTGTTTTTGACCGGATCAAGAGAAACTTGGCGTGGGTCTTGATCGCCCTGATGCAGTCGTCGCCGAAGATCTGGCGCATGTGGTGGCAGTAATCCGGCTTGCGGGTCTCGAAGCTGCCGTCTACGATCATGCGGAGCTTGGTGATCTGGGCCGACTCCATAAGGGCGGCCGACCTAGTCAGATCCGCGTGGGCCGCGGTCCAGGTGCAGATCGTGACCTCGGCGGGCCCTGTCTGGTCAAGGATCGCGACCATGGCGTCGATCAGGCTGAATTGGCCGAAGGTCAAGATGAAGGTGTCGGTATTCGGCTCGATCGTGCCGATGGCGTCGGCGGCCTTGGCTCGCTTTGCGACTCGGATCTCGCGGTATGCGGCGGTCTTGATGGCTCTGGCGCGGGTCATCGGCTCGCCTTGGCGCCAGCCTCAAAGGCATCGCGAAGCAAACGAGACCAGGGCTCGACGGCGGGCTGCAGGGCCGCGGGGATCGTCTCCATGTACCAGGTTCCGAACGCCGCCGAGCGCTGGCGGGTCTTTTCGAGGTTCGCCCGGTGGGCCGCCTCGCGCTCGTCGTGCGCGAGCTTGGCTTCGAGATCCTCAATGGTCGCCGCTGCGCTTGACGTTCCGTGCAATCTCTCGGGAAGCTCAACCGACCACAGTGGCGCCGCGCCTCCGCCGCCCCTGTAGATCCCGCCGTCGCCGAGGGTGCCGCAAATATCCGCCACCTCTTCGCCGTCCATGTCGGGGTTGTCCGCGAGGAAGGCCTCAAGGGTTGTCTCTTCTGTTTCGCCGTCGATAGTGTTCAGGATAATATCCATGATAACTCCTCTAGATGCTCAAGTAAAGGCCGGTGTAGGACTCGAAGATCCCGCGCAGCTGGTCGGCGTAGACGCCCGACAGCTCCAGCTTGGTCTCGACCTCAAGGCCGCGCTGCGTGATTTTACAGAAGGTCAATGAGTAAGTGTCCGAGCTGTCGAGGATGACCTGCAAGCAGTTGGCCTTGCGGCATCCCTTGAACTTGAAGCTCAGGCCGTTGCCCATGTCGACGAAGGTGTGCGCGCCGGTCATGGCGACCATGCGGTTGATCCCGCCCATCTGCTGCGCGATAATCTCGGCGATCTCAGGGTTGGAGATCTTCAAGCGGGGGACGGGGGCGGTCAAGGCGCGGGCGTCGAAGTTCAGGCTTGTTTGGGTCATGGTCTTAGAGCTCCTCTGATGCGGTGGCCCTGGCGATAAAACCGGCCTCAAAGACGGCCTCGTATCCCCGCGCGAACAATCCGCGGCTCACCCACTCACCGGATGCCGTTTTAATCTGCAAGTCAAAGCTGCCGCGCGCGGTTTTAACGATCCTGGTTTTCATGGTCTCGGCTCCGGGGTTTTGTTTGCTGTTCATGTTAATTATTATAGCGCCACAAGTGGTTAGGTCAGTGATTTTGGCGCTATTATTTTCGATTGATGTCGTTTTTTTAGTATCCAGGCGGGTTGAAAGATTGACCTTCGGCGGCGAGCTTCTGGGCGCGGATAAATCCGTGCTCAAGGTTGTCGCGGCGGGTGCGAATGGCGGGCGACCTGGCGACGATCGCAGCGTCATAGGCAAGCTCGAAACGCCCAAGGGCTTCGGCCGCCTCGGCAACTTCGGCGGGCACGGCGTGGAGAATTGAGCGGGGGATGTCGGCCTTGATCTTCCAGTGGGTGTCTGCTGTGCTTTTGAGGACGGCGGCCTTGTATGCGTCCTTGTAGGCGATGGCGTTGGCTGCGATTGTCTTGAGGTTGGGCATGGGTATCCTACCAGTAAGAGACGGTGGTCAACTTGACCTTGATGGGCTTGGGCAGCTCGGCGCCCTTGAATCCAGAGGCGCGCGCCGCGTCGAACAGAGCGAGGGCCTCGTCGTCGCTGTAACCGTGCGCGCGCAGGATGTCGCACGACCGCTCGAGGCCAGGCGAGACCGAGGCGACGCGGTCGCCGAGCTCCGCGTCGTGGGGCGGGTTGAGCAGGTTAAACTCAAGGCCTCCCTCAAAGCGATCGTGGCCAACAGACTTGACGGACAAGGTGTGCTCGTTGGTATGCTCCATGGTATTAGCTCCTCGCAAGGCCGAGGGCCTCGCCGTAGAAAAAGGGGACGCCGTCGCCGCGGTCGTTGGTAAATCCGAGGTATTCGCGCTGGTTGAAGCTATCCCACTTGGGGCCGACAAATACGACCTTGCGCCCGGTCTGAAGGTGCGTGTAGGTGCGACCGATTTCAAGCTCGTGCTCGGTGATTTCTTTTGTGTTTTCTTTGTTGTTCATACTGGTAATTATAGCGCCACAATAGCAACGGTCAACCCTTTGGGGCTGAAAAAGATTCACTTAATGTCGTTTTTTTGGAGGGTTAGGCGGCTTTGGCGCGGCCGGTCAGGCCGTCGAGGATCCGGCGCAGCTCTGCGGCCTGCTCGTCGGTAAACCTGTACCGCTTGCCGTGTCCTTTGCCGCTCGATCGGACATATTTCAACCGGACCTTAGCCAGCGCGACCACGGTTTTGCTGCTGATGTCGTACTCTTTGGCGATCGAGTTGGCGCTGATCATTCCCTGTTGGACGCTATATCCAAGGCTCAACAGCTTGCCGATCAGGCCTGACTTGCTGCGCCCGATAAACCTGGAGATCTGAGCCAGGGTCCTGCCGCGCTCGTGCTGCCCGAGCACGTAGTTGATCTCTGCTTTGGTGTACGCCCGGTGCCCGCCGCTTTGGTTATGCCTGGCCGGCGACTTCAAGCCGATCTTCCTCATGGCGGTGTCCGTTGCGGCCCGGGTGCGCCCAAGGAGGTGCGCCGCCTCTGCCACGGTGTACCATGCGAGCAAGGAGCGCAGGGCGTCGAGATCTTCGGCGGTCCAAGGGCGGGCGGTCATTTGCTGGGTCCGGTCGGATTCGCCTCAACCGCCCGCGCGACCACGGCGCGAATAAATCGCGCCTTCGCGGTGAGCTCCCACCGTCCGCGCAGGCAGTCGAGCTGCACAAGCCCGCGGTCTTTCAACGCGTGGATCGCGTCCCAGACCAGTTGCCAGGCCCGTCCGAGGTGGGCGGCCAGTTCCGAGGAGCACGCCGTGTGCCCGTCCAGGGCGTCGAGGATCTCCGCGCGAAGCGCCGGGAGATCAACGCCGTCGCGGCTGTCTCTGTCCTCCCTTGCGGATGTCACCTTGCGCGCTCCTCTTTTTGGATGTCGAACCACGCCAGGCCCACGCCGAGGGCTTGCCATATGTCCTTTTTAACGCCGTACAGGGGCCCGGGCTGCTTCTTCGTGCCGACCTGGGGCTTTGCCCCGCCCCCCGTGGCCGGGTAGCGGTCCCTGATGGCTTGGGCGATGTTCGCATCGTTGGCGCGGGAGCTGTTGCACAGGCGCATACAGGTGTCGGCCTTGCGGTAAATCTTAGTGTAGGGCCGCTGCCATAACTCGATGAATCGCCCGATCCACAGGCAGGTCTCGAAGGTGGTAGCCCCTACCGGCATTCCGTAGCAGGCGACCATTTCGATCGCGAGGTGCTCGGCCTGTGACGCGGCAAGCATCGCCCGGACAAGCCCGTTACGCTCAAGGCCCATGGCCGCCACCCTCGGCGGGTCCTCCTCTCCGTCAAGGAGAACCCAAGCGCTCTGGGTGGTGCCGGGATCAATGGCTATAATTCGCACGGGGCGGCCTCCTTAAAAGTCGGTGCTGTCGTCGGTGGGCGTCTCGTTGCCACCCTCGGCGGCCTTGCGGGCCGCGGTGCGCGCGCTCAGGCTGGAGATCGCGTCCTGAATCGGGCCGTGCTCGTCGGGGTCCAGGCCCTGCTTGTGCGCCCATGCGACCAGGGCTTTGACAGCGGCCCGCCCGAGTCCGTCGACCTGGCCGGCCTTGATGGTGTCCCAGGCAACGCGGATCGCCTCGGGCGCTTCGCGGAGCAGGGCCGCGATATCCAGGGGCACCTCTCCGGTCTCGTCGGCGGCGGGCTCATCCGGCGTCGGGTTGGCCCGCTGGATCGCGTCCAGGGCCTTGGCGCGCTCGTCAAGCTGCATGGTGTACCGCCTGACCATCTCAGGGGCCTCGCCGTCCAGGCGGTAGATGGTGCCCTCGTTGACCGAGGTGTCGCGCACGGTCACAATCTTGATGCTGCGATCCTTTACCCCGGAGATAATAAACGCCTCGGCCTCGGCCGCCTTGACTCCCAGGCCGTCGATCCTGGCCTTGAAGTTCTTGGCTACTTCGGCCTTTTCCTTCTCTAGCTCAGAGATCCTTGTCCTGGTCTCCGCGGCCTCGGTGGCAAATTTGCCGATCTCCTCGTGGGTGAGCTTAACCTCTAGCATCTTGGTGCCGACCCTGCATTGACACGTCTCGGGGTTGAAGTTCGGAACGGGGATCTCGGGGTAGTCTCCGGCCGCGATGATCTCCGCGTCGCTGGGCTCTTCGGCTGCCAGGGCCCTGTCGAGGTTCTTTTTAAGCTGCTCTTTGGTGAGTTTTATAACGGTGGTTTTCATCATTTCTCCGTGCTGGTGCGGTGGCCGGCTGGTTTGGCGTTGAAAAGCAGTTGTTGCAAAATCTGCAACAACTGACGGGCTGCCTTTTGGCGCTTCAAGCTCCGCTGATACCTTCTCCATGACATGGGCTAAAAGTCCTCCGCGGCGTCGGGGATCAACTTGAACCACCGACTGATCAGGCGCTCGCTGCACCCCATGTCGAGCATAGCACGTTCCGCCGCCGCGCGGTCGGGGGCCGCGGGCACCATGTGCTCGTCGGCGTCGCAGTAGATGAGCTGTACAGCGTTGAAGCTGGCCTGCAGGTCGGCGCGGTCGGGGCCGACCGCCTTGTCAAACCACTTGGCCAGCTTCGGCGCGTGCTCGCACAGCTGAATCAGGGACTCTTCCTGCATGTCGCCGCCGAGTGCGTCGGAGATGAAGGAGGGGGCGACCGCAAGGATCTTTTTTGCCGTCTTGTCGCCAAGGCCCTTGATCCCGGGGATGTTGTCGGACTTGTCGCCGCACAGCGCGAGGTAGCCGGTCCAGTCCGTCGATTTAAGGCCGGTCACCGCCTCGCAGTTGTCCAGGCTGACCAGCTGCTCGTCTTTGTTGCCCATCGCGGGCCTGTACACGTGCACGCCGGGGGCCAGGGCCTGCAAGAGGTCTTTGTCGGCCGAGTAGATCAGGCACTGCTCGTGCTCAAGGCTCAGCGTGTACATGCTGTCGTCGGCCTCGACGCCGGGCACCTTGCATTGAAGCACGCCGAGCAAGGGCAGGAGCCGCTCAAGGGCGGCCACGGCCTCGTAAAAGTCGGGCTCCTTTGGCGGGCGGTCTCCCTTGTAGCCAGGCAGGTACTTGAGGCGAGCCTCGCGGCTGTCGGGGGCGTCCCAGGCCATCACTGTGACCTCGGGTCGCCAACGCTCGACGGCCTCAAGCAGGCGCCAAAGCGTGCCGCCGACGGTGTCGCCGCCTTTGAATGCGCGGTAGGCGATCCCGTTGCCGTCGAAGAGGATCACGGGGTAGGTCTTGGCTTTCATGCCCTTACCCCTCGATCCCAATCTGAGATTTCAAAAAGGCAGGCAGGGCGGCCTTTGGCTTGCCCTTGGCGGCGTCCTTGGCCGCGCGGATTATCGCGAGCTGCGCCTCGGTCCAGTCGACCGCGCGCACGCCGAGGGCCGCCTCAACCTGCTGGCGGGTGATCGCGAAGTTGGCGAGCCAGCTGCAAGCCTTGGCCGCGGGTGAGCCGGCCTCGGGCTCGGACGTGGGCTCGATCGTTCCGGCCTCGGCGGCCTGGTCCGGGTTGCCCTGCTCCCGGGCCTCGTCGTCCCGGCGCTCCGCGTCGTCGCTGGCCTTTTTCAGCTCGGCGGCGCGGGCCGCCACTTCGGACTCTTCGTCGCGCGGTGGCTTGCCTGGGTCGGGCTCGGAGGTGCCGTCGCTGTTGAGCTCCGGATCGTCGGGGGGCGGGCCCGGGTCTTGCTGCGGGTCGGGCGTCGGCTCAACAACGGTGGCCGTTGCCTCGATTACGGCCGGCGGTGCCTCGCGGATGGTGCGCCGCTCCGTTACCCTGGGCGCGGCCGGAGGGGGGCGGTTGTCGCGGGGCTCCGTGGTGCTGTCGAAGTCCTCGACCTCCTCTGGTGTGTAGACGCCGACGACGATCGCCGGGTGCACGGCGCGCACACCTTCCGAGATGCACCTCGCGTGCAACATCTGGCGGGGATACTTCTTATAGTTGCCCGTCGCGCCGCCGTTCTTGCTCCCTGCGACCCCTGCATCGAGAAGCTCGTCAAGGGTTACCCTGATCTCGAGGCCCTCGGGGCAGAAATCGGGGTGGGAGAAGATCCCCTCGCAGGCGGTCGCGGTGCGCTCAACCCACTTGATGCGCCCACGGTCGGCTTGGAAGTCGGCCTGGATCGCGTCGGCGCGCTTGCTCAGTTTGCCGCTGATAATGTGGTATTTTGCGGCCAGCGCCATGATCGAGGTCTGCCGGTGCATGGCCTCGAGGGCGAGCACCGTCCCCTGTGCCTCGCTTTGAACGCCGAACATTTTCGACAGGGCCAGAGCCTTGCCCATCCGAAAGGCGTTCTCGATCGGGTTTCCGTCCATGCGATCATAGACATAATCTCCGCTCCGCGCGAGGTCCGTCCGGTGCTGCGCGGGGACCAAGGCCGCCGCTTTCTCCGCCGGGGTGCACTTGTCGTCTTTGCTCATAATCGCCTCCTAGAAGTCCACGTCATCGTCGGGGTTGTACGCCTCTGGTTCTTCCTCGGCGGGCGGCTTCACTGCGATGGCCTCGCCGTCCTTGATCACCGGGTAGCCCTTGGCGTCGACCTCGCCCTTGAACTCTGCGCCCATGTACAGGTGGATCGCCTCTTTGCCGCTGCCCTCGTCGCCGTCGCCGCGGATAAAGGCGAAGATCTGAAGGTCGTACTTCACGGCCAGCTTGTAGAGGTGCGACAGGTCGTCAAATTGCTCCGCGTCGTCGACGAGCATGAACTTGGCACCCTTGGCCGCCGCGATGCTGCAAGCGAACTCTGCGCCCTCGCTGCGACTCATGGAGCCCAGGGCCCGCCCGTTGTAGTACATGCCCTTGTCGCGCACCTCCAGGCCGTCGGGAAGCGTCGCCTCCTTGGCGTGGAACTTCCGGGCCTTGCTCAGTTCCTTGACCTTCTTGTCGGCGGCCTCGGCGGCTGCGACGGCTGCCTTGCGCTTGTCCAGGTCTTTGAGGTAGCGCTCGTAGGCGCCCGCCGCCTCGTTGGTGGCGCTGGCCTGGGCGAATTCGGCCTCCATGGTCTCCAGAGGCTGCAGGTTCAAGGGCGGGGCCTCGGTCTCCGGCGCGGGCAAGGCCTCGAGGGCCGCCTGCTCGCTGGCGCGGTCCTTGATCAGCTCGTCGAGGCGTCGACGCCTGAGATCGATCTCTTCGGTGGCCGCCTTGACGCCGCGCTGCGCTGTCGCGATGTCGCGCGCGCGCTGCTCCTGCTCCTGGTTCCACAGGTTGGCGCGGGTCTTTTCGCCCTGGTTGTTCTCACGGGCCGCCTTGATCCGCGCGTTGAGCTCGTCGACGTCGATCCGGGTCGCCTCGTCCACCCGCTCGAGCGTGCCCATGTTGTCGCGCGCCGAATTCTTGGCGGTGCGGATCGCGTAGGCTCGCTGGTAATCCGCCTCGATCTCGTCGCGCTCGTCGCGCCAGTCCTGCGAGGTCAAGGACTCGACGATCTTGAGCTTCTCGGCGTCGGTCTTGGCCAGGAACTCTTGAGGCCGCCACATGTTGCCGAGGGCCCGGTTGAGCAGGGTCTGTTGCTTGGGGACCTGGACGCCTTCAGGGTCTTTGACCTCGAGCTTTTTGTGTCCAGCGGAATCGACACGACACGTAGTGACAAACGCGGTCCAGTCGAAGTAGAGGTGCGCGAACTCGGCGCCCTCTTTGTCGTTGACGGGATCGGGCGGCATCTTGCCATCACGCCCGGCGTGGGCCACCTCGATCGCGGCCTTGGTGGAGCTCTTGCCCGAGCGGTTGGGGCCCGCGATCTTCACCAGGTGCGGATCCGGGTTGATGATGTGGAGGAATTTTGTCCCCGCGAATTGCTCGATTTTGCATTCCCTGAGTTTGACTTCAATCTTTTTTCCATCCGCCATTAGATCTCCCTGGGCAGCTTGGCCGCCTGCCGTATCAAAGATGCCGCGATCTGAAAGGCGCGGCTTCTGTTTTTGTGTCCCTGTGCCTCGGCGTAGTGTTTCACGTTGGCCGCCTGCATCTCCGCGACCTCGGCGAAGTCGGCCATCCGTTCGATCTCGCGCAGGGCCCACGGGATCCCGGTCTCCGCGTCCATGAGCTGCGCAAGCTTGGCCACCGCGTCGAAGTTCTCCTTGATTTCAACCTCGATGCATTCGTGTTTTTCGTTTGACATGGGGGCATTGTGACGGGGTGGAAGGTTAAAGCAATAGGCTATTTTGCTTTTATTTTTGGGATGCGAACATGGGGAGATCTGCGTCTCTGGCTCCTGCGCCCGTGACTCGATCAAGGGCTAGGTCTGCGGTCTTCGGGTCCGTCTCGCCTATTATCCAACGGCGGCCGGTATCGCGCGCGCTGATCGCTGTTGTGCCGGCTCCAGCGCACGGATCCCAGATAAGATCTCCGGGCCGGCTGTGGTCGCTGATGATCGCGCTCATGAGGCTTGGGGGCTTGCCGCCTACGATTGGCATCTTCTCGGTGCCATAATAGTAGTCGCCTCGATTTGCGCGGCCATATTCTCCGGTGAGTGTTCCCCACCTTGCATATTCCGCGTTGCGCGGTCGGGCTGTGACCAAGTATGGGGCGTGCTCTTCGATCCATTCGCCCGACGGGGCCTTGACCAGCCATACTGTCCACGAGCTGTGTCCGTCGCCGGCCAGGCGCACCCTTGAGCCCGGCGAGACGCAAGGGATCGGCGCGAAAACATAACGCCCATGGCGCTTAAGGTGCGATTCCCAGCTGCGCGCAAGCCCGTGATCGGTCAGGATGCAGATCCACCCGCGCACCATCGGCGCCCAAAGGTCGCAGGCGCGCGCAACGTGGGCGTCGGTCCATGTTGCGTATGTTAGATCGGATCGGATCGATTTCTTGTAATTCACACCGCTTTTCGCGTAGGCGTTGCCTGCGTCGTGTCCGCCGTGCGTCCTCGACGAATAAGGCGGATCGGAGATCAGGGCATCAACCATGCAACTCGGGCCTTCGATCAGGCTGTCACCGTGATAGAGCATCTCTTCGATGCGGCCCGTCTGTCCGCCGCTTCGCGCGCTGGCCTCGGTGAAGCTTCCGCGCTCGTGTAGGATATTCACGAAACCCCCTCAAGGCCGAGCTGGCGCTTGTCCGTTGTGTGAAATTTGCAGTTTTTTGTCACGGGCCGTGGTCGAGGTATTGACCTTCCGCGAAGCTTAACATTTTCACACTTCAAGCGGATCCACCCTGTGCATGTGGTGCACGTCTTGGTCGGCACTTTCATTGCTTCGGTCCTTTGCGCTTGTGGATCTTCTGGTAGTACTCAAAGCCCATGGGGCCCGCGTTGCCAAATGTCACCGTCGGCCCGTCAAAGCCGGCAACGACAAGACCGGTCGGGCCGTCTTTTTGCTTGCCCAGGATAACCCCCTTGTATCCCGGGAAGGCCTCGGCGAGATCTTTGGGCGAGTAGATCAACACGATGGTGTTGGCGCTCTGTTCGATCTTCGCGGAGTGGTACAGATCTTCAATGCTCGGCCTTGCGTCGTGCACCCTGCGCAGCTGGCTAACCAGCACGGTTGCGCAGCCGGTCAGGCTGTTTGCCAGGTCGATGATGCCGTCCATCACCGCGTCGATCTCTTGCTGGCGATTAAAAACACGCTCGCCCGATCTCATGAGCTGCAGGTAGTCGATCACAAGCAAATTGGCGTTGAGCTTTTGGACCGCGCGCCTGGTCTTGGCCTTGAATTCCTCGATGGTGGCCGGGATGCGCTCGAAGAAATGGATTTTGCTATTCCAATAAGTGCTGACGCCTGCATGAAAGTGCTTCATCTGCTCAGGCGCAACGTCGCCGCGCCTGATGTCGCGCGCGTCTATGCCGCTGACCGGCGACACCATGCGCGACATCGGGCCCTCGGCTTCGTCCTCAATACTCCAGACCACGGCGCCGCGCTGCTCTTCTTTTGCAACCCTGGATTGTGCGCGCGCATTGCAGCCGACCAAGTCCTTGACAAAGGCGCTTTTGCCTTGGCTTGACGGCGCGGCCACCACGGTGATCCCTGGGATGATAAACCCACCGTATAGCAGTTTCTCGTTTAGGTCGCCGATCGGCGTCGGGATCCCGTCCAGTGCCTCAGCTGCCGCCTTTTCCTCGGGCGTCATATTGAGCCGAGCTTGCACCTTGTCGCTGATGCCCTTGAGCACCTCCTGTGCCGATCGTCCGGACTCTGCTACCGCGTAGCACTCGGGCGCCTTGGTGGTGACCTCTTGGATCAGGGCGTCGGGCCGTTCGGCCTCGTATGCCTCGGCTCCGATTTGTCCGCACAGCATGATCAGACGCCTGAGCCCTGCCTTCTCTCTGACGATCTGCGCGTGGTATCCGATCTGCTCAGCGGTAAAGACGGAGTCTGAGATCTCCATGAGGCGCGCAAGGCCGCCGACGCGGCCAAGCTGGCCAAGGGCCTGAAGCTTATTCTGAATCGCGATGAGCTCCGGGCGGGTGCCCTCGGCGTCGAGGTCAAGGATTGCGCTCCAGATATCAGCGTGGGCCGGCTGCCAGAAATCGTCAGGTCTCAGATCCTCGACGCGCTCCAGGGCATCGCGCCCGACCAGCATGGCCGCGCCGATCGTGGCGATCTCGGCAGGCAGGTTGTATGGGAGGGGTCGGGTCATTGCATCTCGATGAACAGATCGTCAATCGCGTCGCGGAGGGTTCGGCATGGGCCGACGGACTCGATCCCGTTTGTAGCATAATAGCCGTCCGCTTCGCGGCTGAGGGCTATCGACTCGCGGTCGACCATCTCAGATAGGCGATCTTGAAAGTGCAGGGCTTTGATTGCAAACTCCAACGCCTTGCGCGTTGCGTCCGACAGGCAATAAACAGGGGACCGAACCAGGGAGCCGATCGTTTCAATTGCTCCGCGCAGGGTCACCGCTGCACCTCCGCCCAAAGCTCGACCAACGCATCAAGCAAGGTTGGGCACGGGCCGACCAGGGGGCCGCTCAACCGCCCTCCGCACCGCGCACCCCACCCCTCCGCGCCCTTCCAGAACTTCGGCGCGCTGTGAAGCTTGGTCAGCGCGAGGATGTACTCGATCACGGTCATGGCTGCGATCGCCTCGGCGAGGGCGGATGGCAACATGCCGTCCTGGCCGAGGTCGCGCATGTGAGATTCTAGAATCTGGATCGCGTGGGTTTTCACTTGGTCACACCCTTGTGGTCCGGGTTGGCAATGCTCCTGATGCTCTCGCGCGGACCTTGCGGCGGTGCTGGCGGTCCTCGCGCTGGCGCTCGGCGCGTTCCTTGAGCTCCTGCGTTGAGGTTTCCGGCGGGTTTTTACAGCGGCCTCGCCTGAAGCGAAGCACCGCCTCGCGCGTTGTCTTGCTGAACTGGCTCACGAAATTGCCTCCTTGGCCCGGCGGGCTTGCGCCTCGGGCACGGTAATTGTGTGTCCGCTCAAGTCGTGGCCGACTCGGACGTTGAAGTTTTGATCAAGTAGCTTGGTTCTAACATCCATGGCCGCCTCGAAGTCTTTTTTTATCGCGATTTGTTCCCACATTATACACTTCATTTCCGCTTTCGTCCTTTTTTCTTTCCAGCCATCAGGTGGTCAATGATCGTACTGGCCATGCCTTGCGAGATGTTATCCGGGGCCTTGGCGCCAAGCTTGGCGATCAGGTCGAGCTGTTTGGGGCTCGCGTCTTTGTCGCGCCACTTGCGGGCCGTGTTGACGATCTTTAAGGCTTCATATCTGTGGTTGTGCACACACTCGTCGCCTCGCTTCACCGCCTCGCGCAGCGTCGCCACCTTGCCGAGCTCAACTTGCTTGGCCTCGTCACGGTAGACGATCATCCACTCGCCGAGGTGGTTGGGCTCCAGGTTGATCCGCTGGCGCTTGCGCTCCACGCCGTCGACTTCGCTCTTCGGCAAGGCCAGCCTGTACCCGCCCGCGGCCATTTTAAGCCAGGCGAGCTGAGACCAGGTGCCGACGTCGGGGTGCGTGCCCGTCTGGAAGAACTCGATCTTCTCGGTTATTAGCTTGAGGTCATCAACCGAGGTCACCGCGCCAACGTCGATCCATGGAAAGTCGGTCTGAATTTGTTCCAGTTCGTCGGCAACTTCGAGGGCTGGCCGCCCCCTCAGATCCATCGGAGGCAAGCCGACAAGGGTTGTCGCGCTGTTCAGCTTGCACTTCGCCGAGGTGTCGGCAAAGTCTATCAACTGGCAGTCGACCTTGCCCGGAAAAAGGCGGAGGCCGCGGCCCGCCATCTGTGCATATAAAAGGCTCGATTTGGTTGGGCGAGCCATGAGCACCGCACCAACGCCCGGGTCGTCAAAGCCCTCTGTCAAAACTCCGCAGTTTGTGACGATCTTCAGGTCACCGCCTGCGAACCTCTCCAGGGTCTCGCGCCGCTCAAGCTTTGGCGTGGTGCCGCAGATCATCGCCGCGGGCACCTCGCCGTCGTTGAACGTCTCGGCCAGGCGTCGGGCGTGCTCAACGTTGACGCAAAAGGCCAGGGCCCGGCGCCCGGCGCACAGTTCACGGTAGGCTTTGAGGATCAATGCGTTGCGCTCGTCGGTGTCGACCGCGTCGGCCAACTCTTTGTTGACGAACTCGCCGGCCCTGGTGCTCACGCCGGCCAGGCTTGCCCCGGTCTGTACACGGTGCCCGACGATCGGAGAAAGCCACCCCTCACGGATCCCTTGCTCTATGCCCATCTCAAAGGCTACATGTTCGTACACCTCGCGCAGGCCCACGCCGTCGCCGCGGGTCGGCGTTGCCGTCACGCCGATCGATATCGCGCGGCCTCCAGCGGCCACCGCGTCGAGAATATCCCGGTAGCTCTTTGCCACCGCGTGGTGTGCCTCGTCGACGATCACCAGGTCAAACGGGCCGATCTCGAGCACCGCGGCTAGACGTTTGGGGTGCAGGCTTTGAACCGAGCCGACCACAACATCGGCTCTTCCCGCGAACCGATTACCCTGCTCTATCCCAACCGTTCGGCCCGGGCACTGCTGGCGGATCTTCGCCGCGGCCTGGTCGAGGAGCTCCTCGCGGTGGGCCAGCACTAAGACGCGGCCAGGGATATCAAGCTCGCGGATCGCCGTGGCAAAAATGATCGTCTTGCCTAATCCGGTGGCACACGCAACGAGCAGCCGACGGTGGTCTCGGCTGAGGTGGTCGGCCAGGCCTGCGATCGCCGCTGACTGGTAGGGGCGAAGGGTGAAGGGGGGCGGGATCATATTACCGGTCCTCCGAGGACACGCCATGCAAGCGCAGCCACCGCCGGAACCTGTCCGTTGCCAATGGCCTTAAGTCGGTCAACACGGTTTTTTATCCCCACCGCAACGCGGCTGATCTCCTGCCGTGTTCCTTGCTGCAGTTCGAAGAGCCGCAAAGCTTCGCCCGCCTCGTCCTCTTTGGTTGAAATTCTGCCCCGCATATCTCGCAGGTCGCAGGCTTCACCTTGAGATGTTTCTTGTGGTGGCAGGAGGAACACAAAATCTTGACGTTCTCCGGTTCGTTGTTCGTCGGGTCCTTGCGCCCGTGATGCCTGCTCCCTTTCCTGCGGCTGAAATGTCCGTGCATGGAAATCCGCCCGCGATGACGAGGTTGTCTCGGACTGAATCCCACTGCTCAAAGGCTTCCCTGCATTCTGGGTTGTCCCTTCGGAGCGTCCTGATATCGTCCCAAATGGGAAACACCGGTAAAACTCCGTCAAGCTGCCGCTGAAGCAAAACTCCTCTGGGATAGTTTTCGACTTCGCAAGCAGCAATTGGAGTGTGTCCAAGGATGGCGTCGGCAAGGAGTCCACCTCCCGCACCGCAGAATAAGTGGATGGAATACAGACCCATGTCATCGCGTCCCCTTGTGCTTAAAAAGCCTCCGCGCGCCTTCAACGTTGGCTGACGCCTCGATCGCCAGCACGGCGATCCTGTCCAGCATTCGGGTTGAGTGGAGGCGTTCGTTCAACACTTTGTGCGCGCGGAGGTCCATGGGTTACTCGCCGGCCTTGGCGAACATGATCTCGACGCGCTGGTCTATCTGGCTCGCCGCCTCCGCCTTCAGGGCCCGCTTCACCGCGGCCTTGCCGTGGATGGGCACGCCCTCGACCTCGAAGATCTTGGGGTTCTTGGTCGCGTCGATCTTCACGCTGATCGACAGGTCGGGGGATTCCTCCGCCGCCGGGGCCTGCTGCTCGTCCTGCTCTTCGATGATGTCGCGGTCTTCCACTCTCTTCCTCCTGTTGCGCGGCTTCGCCGCAGTTAGTGGACCGGGCAGGATTTAAACCTGCAGTCTCCCGTCGGCGCTTTGTCGTGGAGTCCTCCAGGTGCGGACTCGCTTAAGCTACCGGCCCTTAAGACGCCCACCCTCCCCGGCCGCCGGCATGATCGCACGGCTCAATAACCGGCCAGATCTCGCGCTTCCTGTGGAGGTTGGAGCTCTCCGCGCCGTCACTGGTCGAGGGTGGACCTTAAATCGCTTTTGTCCCCGCTCCGGGTCTTGAACCTGCGCCGCCTTGTTGGCTCGCTTTCATTGGGCTACGCCCTGGGGCTTAATACCTTGCGCCGTGTGAGTGGCCACTACCGGGAGGGCTTTTCCTTCGGTCGTGCCTCCAGAGCACGCACCCATGTTCGGGCGCGGGGCCAAATCCGGCGCGATCGCTGCCCACCACAGGGCCAGCAACACGCCAACGAGAATGAAGATCACGGCTTATCCTCCTTTCTCGGGTAAGACCCGTCCGGCCTGAAGAACCGTGCCGCAGGCTCGCGACGGGTATCGTAAAATCGCTGCACGTCAAAAAAAGCTTGGTCAGCTCCTCGGCGCGCAAACTTCGGCGCGGGCGGAGGTTCCGGGGCATCGAACTGGGGCGGAAAGCTGGCGTAATACGCTGCCGCCTTGTCCGACACCTTCCATGGCTCGCGTTCTTCGGTCACTTTCTCACCTCGGCCCGGCGCAAGGATTTGACGCCTAAGCCGCCCGACCTCCGAAGTAAGGCCACCGCCGCGCCCCGGCTCGGAAAACACGGTGTGCGTTGAGCCAGGCCCATAGGATTTGATTTCACGACGTCTCCTCGGCGGCCTTTTCGGCTTTCATCCTCTCACAGTCGGCTTTGAGCTTTTCCATGTAGGCGAGTTCTGCGGCCGTTGACGGGCGCTCTTCGTCGATGGCCTGACCACCTTGGTCCATGTCTCGCTCGATGTGGGCCAGCATTTTGCGCAGCTTGCCGGGTGAGCTCACCGCGTCGGCCATCGGCATCTCGCGGTCGTCGTCTCGCCAGGTCCTGGAATTTCCGGAGTAGGCGTGCTCCATGCAACGGCTCACCCTGTCGGCGTACCCCTGTGCGCTCACATTGCCCCACGGTGGGCCGTTGGGCTGGTCGTCCGCCATACCCTCTGCGTAGTACTCTGCCCACTTGGCTATCCACTTGGCAACGGTTGAGACGGGTTGGCGGCCCCTGCGCTGTTCGTGCTCGACGTGTTGAGCCGCGAGCTTTGAAAAAACCGGGTCAAGCCCGGGGCATTTGTTTCCCGTCCCGTCCCGTTGGTCCCGTCCCGTTGGTACGGTCCCGTGTGTTGTTTCACCGTTTCGTGCTTGTTTCGTAACGTTTCGTGAAACACCCCCTGAAACAGGCGTAACGGTTTCATTGTGGGCAGGCTTACCTTTCCTCGCACGATGGGCCTTGACCCGTGCGGTGCTGCTAACTGGCTGGTGCTCCTCCCACCCGTGTACGTAGTAGGAGCCGCCAGCCTCTACCACTAAGCCAGCCTCAAGCGCCTTGGCCATGCCCTGCGCCGCAAGCTCCATGCAGTCGGGTAGGTCTCCCATGTTGGCATACGGTATAAGGAACGCCGGGCCCCACCACGGCGTGATGTCGCCGTCGTCTCGGTCAAACATTTTGGCGATCCGCCAGGTAGCCCGAGTGATCGATCCGCCCCAGTGTCCAGCCTGAACAAATTTGGGATGGAGGGGGTGGGCCGCGTCGGCTCTGTACCACTTGCCCACGCTAGGCCTGGCCCTTGCCGATCTCTTCGATGCGCTCGCGGACCAGGGCCCGGACCAGGGAACTATTCTGGACCTGGACCCCTGATAACTTTTCGCGCCGCGTCTTTTCTTGCATGAGTGCCTTCCATTCAATCTCATCGTCTGGCCACTTCACGCCGATGGTCATCTTCATTTCGTTTTTGTTTGCCATGTGAAGCAATATTGCTTAATTAGCTTCGATTGTCAACTGGTTTCTTTCTTAAAAGCCCGGTTATTTCATCAAAGCCGTTTTATCAATAAAACTAATGACTTGACTATGCCTGGTTGTTCGGCTAGCTTGGATCTAATGTCTGACAACCGCGATAACCCCGAGGTGAAGCATGAGGCGCCTGTAAGCGATGAGTCGCCCGCTGTGAAAAACAAGGGTGGGCGGCCATCCAAGCTTACTCGGGAGGTGCGTGAGATTTTCGTTGAGGCGGCAAAATGTGGGGCCCATTGGAAGCTGGCCGCATTTGAAGCGGATGTATCCGTCAGAAGCGCGGAATTGTGGCGCAAGAAAGGAGAGGAGGACCGCGACGCAGGAATTGACTCGAAGGAGGCGCGCTTTTTTCGTGCCGTCACGCGCGCGCTTGGCAAGTGGGGCCGCGAGAGGTGGACGTCGGCGCAGGACGCCGCGTCTAGTTCGGAGGCGCAGCCCCACCAGTGGGCCTACACTACGCGCTTTCCTGAGTTCCACCCAAAGCGCCGCGTCGAGCTCACGGGAGAGGATGGAGGCCCCGTCAAGGTTGAATCGAACCCGATCGCGGAACTCGACGCCGCCCTCGGCGGAAAGCCAGAATAACCCATGGGCCTATCCAGAGCCGATCGCCTGCGAGCCATGCCGTGGGCCCATCGTCGCGCGCTGCTCGATCGCCTCGGCCCCGACGCCTGCGCAGCACTGCGCCTAGATTGGAACTTCTGGGCCAGGCCTGAGCAGCTCGCCCCCGGCTCGAAAGAATCAGCCATCGATCGCGACGACTGGTCTTTTTGGCTTATCCTCGCCGGTCGAGGATTTGGCAAGACCAGGGCCGGATCCGAGTGGTGTGTCGAACAGGCAAGGAAGCACCCCGGGAGCCACGGCGCGCTAGTTGGAGCGACGGCGGCCGATGTGCGCGACACCATGCTCAGCGCCGGCCAAGAGATGGTCGAGGGTGCGTCTGGCATCCTGGCCGTGTCTCCGCCCGGCTTCATGCCCGTCTATGAGCCCTCAAAGAGGATCTTAACCTGGCCCAACGGGACAGTTGGCACGCTTTACAGCGCAGAAGAGCCCGACCGAATGAGGGGGCCTCAGCACCATTGGGGGTGGGCCGACGAGCTGGCGGCATGGAAGCGCCTTCAAGACACTTGGGATCAGCTCATGTTTGGCTTGCGCCTCGGAAAGTCGCCGAGGATGTGCATCACAACCACGCCGCGCCCCTTGCCCGCGATTAAGGAGCTGATAAAAAATCCGCGTACCGTCGTCACCAGGGGAAGCACCTACGACAACAGAGACAACCTCGCCGAGGTGTTCTTCGATAGCATCATTTCAAAATACGAGGGCACCCGCCTCGGACGCCAGGAGCTCCACGCCGAGCTGCTTGATGACGTTCAGGGGGCGCTATGGAATCTCGCCATGATTGACGCTGCGCGCGTGGTCGAGGAAGAGGTTCCGGCCCTCCTGCGCGTGACCGTTGCCGTTGACCCCGCGGTCTCGACCTCTGAAAAATCAGACGAGACCGGGATCGTAGCTGGTGGCGTGGGTCTCTGCAGCTGCAAGGGTTCGCCCGAACTTCACGCGTTCGTTATGCGAGACCACTCCGGGAAATATTCTCCAAACGGGTGGGGATCCGAGGCCGTTGCGTTGTACAACCGCCTTCAAGCGGATCGAATCGTCGCCGAGGTGAACAACGGAGGCGACCTTGTCGAGAGCAACCTCAGAACAGTTGACCAGGCCGTGAGCTATAGGGCCGTACACGCATCCCGTGGCAAGCTGACGCGAGCCGAGCCCGTCGCCGCCCTGTACGAGCAGGGCAAGGTGCATCACGTCGGGGGCGGGTTGGTTAAGCTCGAAGATCAACAGACACAGTGGGATCCCACCGCCAAGATGAAATCGCCCGACCGGATGGACGCCCTCGTTTATCTCATCACGGACCTGATGATCGAAAACAAGCCGTCCATACCGTCGTCGGGCCCGTTGAACATTCCGATCCTTGGCGGTAAGCAAGGCTGGGGGGTAGGGCGATGATCCCCCGCGACGCCTGGGATCAACGAGGACGGCAGCGAGGAGGAAGTGCCCGCATGACCGCAACCGTCATCCCATCCCCGGGCCCATTCGCCGCCGAATGCCCAATCTGTCTGACCCGTGCATGGGACCAGGTCGAGCGCAAGGGGCTGCACCACGTCGTGTTCCGCTGCAAGGCCTGCGGCCACCGCCTCGACCACAAAACCGAGCCCGCCCTTGATCCCGTAGTCACACCCGTTACGCCTCCGATCCCTGGAAAGGCTGTTTGATATGAAGCTCCCCACCGCTAAAAATCTCCTGTCCTCCGCTGCAAAGGTCGCCGCTCCCTACCTTCCTCCTGCCCTCTCTGCCCGCCTGCTCCCCCGCCAGAAGGCCGCGACCTCTTCGGGCGGGGGCTCCTTAACCCTGCGCGACATGACGCACGAGCTTGGGCGTGGTGGCCTAAACGTGGTCGGGGACTACGTGTACGAGGAATGGCTCGAGGAACTCCAGGGCGCGCGCGGGATGGCCATGTACAGGGAGATGAACGATAACTGCCCGACCCTCGGCGGGATCAACTTGACGATCGGGTCGCTTGTCCGACAGGTAACCTGGGACGCCGAGGCCGTCAAGCCCGACAATCCCGGCTTTGTGTCCGAGCAAGTGCACGCCGATGACGCCGACTTTCTCCGCGACAACATGACCGGAATGCCCGAGGAATCATGGGATGAAGTGATTGACGACGCCATGACCATGATCCCCTTTGGGTACGCGCTGCTCGAGGATTGCTTTTACAAGCGCGACGACGGGCGGATCGGCTGGCTTAAGATGCCTGGCCGCGCTCAAGAGTCGATCGAGCGCTGGAACTGGGACGAGCGAGGCCTTGCCACGCACGCCTATCAGATCTCGCCCGACACCTACGACGAGATCGAGATCCCCCTCGACAAGTGCACCCACTTCCGCACCACGGGCCGCAAGGGCAACCCGGAGGGGCGGAGCTGCTACCGCAACGCATACCCCGCTCACCAGTTTCAGAAGCGACTCCAGGTGATCGAGGCCATCGGGATCGAGCGTGACGCCGCCGGCATTCCGAAGATCGGTGTTCCAGAGGATCTATTTCTCCCGGGCGCCACCGCTGATCAGATCGCAATCCTCAACGTGTTCAAGTCCATCGCGACCGGGATCCACCGCGACGAGCACGAGGGGCTGGTGATGCCCATCGGGTACGACGACAACGGCAAAGATAAATATACGTTCGAGCTGGTGTCATCGGGCGGCTCCAGGCAGATCAACATCAACGAGGTGATCGTCCGCTACGATTGGGATAAGGCCCGGGCCTTTATGGCGAAGTTCGTCATGCTGGGGCAGACCGCCGTCGGCGCCAAGTCCCTCGCCGACACGGACACAAACCTGTTTTTCGTGATCCTCGGCGCCTGGCTTAAGAATATTCAACAGACATTCAACCGCCAGAGCGTTCCGCGCCTGTTCCGCCTCAACGGCATCACCGATCGCCCGCTGCCGAAGGTGGTCTCGGGCGACATCGAATCGCGCGACCTCGGCCCGGTGGCCGACGCGCTGCTCAAGCTGGTACAGGCTGGGATGCCCGTGTTCCCGAGCAAGGACAACAAGACCGAGGACGCCTTGATGCGCATGGCCGACGTTCCATGGACGCCCGAGGGGGGGCTGGTGAACTGATGGCTGGCAAAAAAAACCGCGCATCGAAGTTTTCCGACGCGTTCAAAAAAATAGACGCACTTTCCGATGCGCGCGAGATTATTGTGCGCGCCGTGGTTATTATTCGCCAATCGGTAACGGACGATGACGAGCAAGAGTGGATCTTCGACGCATGTGACTTCCTCGGGGTTGAGGATGCGGAGGACGTATGACCACGATCCGCTACCACGCCAAGGCCGCCCCCGTCGCCCCCCGTGTGCGCGCGCGCCAGCGGGCCACCTACGCCGCCGCGGCCAAGGTAGAAAAGGACCTCGCGCGATATCTGCGCGCCTCCCTCGCCTCGATGCAGGGCAAGGTGCAGATCGACAAGGTGGCGCGCCTGATCGGCGAGGGCTTGGGACCGTCGGAGATCTTCAGCATTATCGAGCGCACGGGCGGTGAATCAATCGAAGCCATCGCGTCCACCCTGGCCGATGGTGTCGCTGAGGCCGTTGAAGCTGGGGCCGCCGTTGCTTCCGCCGAAGCTGGTGGGATCGCCGTGGCCACCGCCGAGGGCGCCGCAATCATTGACATGGGCCGCCCGCTGATCGCCGACTATCTACGCACAAGTTCCCTTGCCGCCGTCGAGGACCTGAGCACGCAAGGGTTCAAGACCGTCAAGGCCGTGATCGACGAGGGCGTCTTGCGTGGGCGCCACCCCAGGGCGATGGCGCGCGATATCAAGTCGTCGATCTCTATGACCGAGCGAGACACCAAGGCATGGCAGAAGTTCAGGGCTACCCGCCTGGCCGAGGCCGGCTCAGATCCCGCGATGAAGGCCCGGGCGTTGGCCGCCTCTGACAAGTACGCCGAGGCCAAGATCGCGGCCCGTGCAAAGACGATCGCGCACACTGAGAGCATGACCGCGATCAACAAGGGTCGGGAGCAGCTATGGGATCAGCTCAAGGAAGACGGGGCGCTGCCCGACGATCAGCGCAAGGAATGGATAACTGGTTTAGATGAATTAGTGTGTATTGTGTGTGGTCCTCTTCATGGAGAAAAAATCAATGTAGGGGAGTCGTGGGCGCAAGCTGGAGGCCCGGACGTCGAAACCCCGCCAGCCCATCCCAATTGTGTGCCTGCCGGCCAGGTGGTCTACGGTCCAGAGATTGAGGCTGTTACTCGCCGGGAATACGCCGGCCCGCTAGTCGAGATCAAAACGGCGATGGCCGCAAGCTGCTCCGTCACCCCAAATCACCCGGTGCTCACCCCTCGCGGTTGGGTTGCAGCTGGTGCGCTCCGCGAAGGCGATGAGGTATTTCTTGGCGGCGCGGGTGAGCGGGTGCTTTCTTTTGTCAACCCATATGGTCAAGACGTTCCATCCAAGATCGAGGAAGTAGGGGATCTTCTTCGCATCTCGCGCCCTGTGGCGTCCATACGCATGCCATCCGCCGCCGTTGACTTCCACGGCGACGGAGTCCCCGGCGGCCACGTCGATGCTGTAGCGACCTACCGCGCACTGGATCGTGACACTATAGCCCGCAGACCTCAGCCACTCGGCGACGAGCAACTCTGCCGGGCTAGAAAATCGACCGTCCCCCTCGCGTGTCTTGGCTATCTTGCAGCGATGCTCCTCCGAGTGAGTCGATCCGCGCATCGCCTCGTTTGCCGCCTTGGCAAGGGCCTGTCGCTCCTCTTTGCTGGCAAGGGCCTGTCGAACGAACATACTCTCGCTTCGATTTCTGGGGACAATTCCGCAAGCGAGGAGCCTGGGCCTTATGGCCGATCTGGCGATTCCATATCGCTTCGCGAGGGCCAGCTCGGAGGCCCCTTCGATGTAAAGTCTCTCGAGTTCACAAAGGGGCACATTGACGCGGGTGAATTTCATCGGGATAGGGTTGCATCTACGCGTGAATTCAGATATGTTGGGCATGTATACAATCTCCAAACTGCAGAGGGTTGGTTTTCGTGCAATGACATTATCACATCCAACTGCCGCTGTACAGAGGCCCTTGTGATCAAAAGGAAGAAATAATGCCAAAGACACTCAAGGAACGAATCACCGCGAAGAAGGAAGAGATCGCCGAGCTGCGCACCGAGGTTGATGCCCTGTGGGCCAAGGTCGCCCCCGTCCGCAAGAAAATCAAGCGCCTCAACAACAAGGCGATCGAGGCTGGCTGCGAGCTGCTCACCATGCAGCGCGAGGCCGTCGCCAAGCTGCAGGCCGACCGCGAGGCCGCCGCCGTCAAGGCTGGCAAAAAGGTCAAGCTCAAGGACGGCAAGGAGTAGCCGATGCTGACCGCCGCCCCCTGCCCGTTCGACCGTGAGCCGGATCCCCTGGCCGACGTGCCCGAGCCGACCGACGAAGATCTCGAGATGATCGAGCGCCGCGCGGAGCGACGCGACGAAGAGCCCGACGCCTTGGAATCTGAGCTTGATCGGCAGGACACGGATCGCATCATTCGTTCAATCGTGCGCGACGGGTCGATCCCTGGCGACACGGGGAGGTGGTAGATCGTGGGTCTTCCTTGTCCTACTTGTAGTGGTGGCACCTTGTTTCGTAACGACGTGGGCGATCTCGAGTGTCTCGCCTGCCATGCTGTGCCGTACCACGGGGGCGTCGAGCCGGAAGGGGCGCCGCCTCAGTCAGTGGAGTTCCAGAGCATGACGGCCCTGCGCCTTGCGGCATCTGTGCGCGTCACAGACGCGCCAACGTCCGACCTCGGGTGCGTGGAATGCGGACGGGTGCCGTTTCAAGAGGATCTCCGCCTTCGCCGGCCTGGCTCGAGCATGATGAAATTCAACTGCCCGTGCGGAAACGAGATCCTTTATTCCCGCGAGGAGGTGCCGTGCCTGCCCAAGATGGGCCGACCGGTGATTGACGCCGACGCGACCCCGGGCGAACAGGCTTCCGTCGACCACCCTGGCCCCATGCCCGACGAGGGCGCGGGCCTGCATGGCGTGGAGGTGGGGCTTGATAACCCGATCGACTTCGAGGAGCGTGGGTGCACCGCCGCGGGCCGTTGCGAGCCGCCGACCATCCGCGATGCGACGCCAAGTGAAAAGGCAGCCGGGATCGAGTCGGTCGCCCTGGGAATCAAGGTCGAGCGAGCCAACCGCGCCGCCACCCCCGAGCCGCCCCCGATCCACCGCCCGGGCCAAGGTGATATTCAAGGCCTCGTGATCGACGACCTCAAGGCCAGGCGCGAGGAAGGGATCCGCCGCTACGGTACCCCGCTGCAGGCCCACAACGGCCGGGACGCCATGAACGACCTGTACCAGGAGATCCTCGACGCCGCTTGCTACCTAAAACAAGTGATCGAGGAGCGGGGACCATGCCGTGCCGAGCCGCCGAAGATCCCTCACCTCGCGGATGTTCGCGACTGGAGTGTTAAACCATGACCACGATCGCCGAAGCAACCGCCAAGCTCCCCGAGCGCGTCACCCTTGCCCTGGGCGCCGTCTCCTTCGACGGCAAGGATCTGACCTACAACCTGCCCTCCGAGGAGCATTTCGACGCCGCCGCCGCGCACGCCGTGGGGCATGGCGGGTTCCCCATGGAGAAGGCCGAGGAGGTCGCGCCCGAGGCCCTGGCCGTGCCAGACAAGGCCCTGGCCATGTACGACCTGGTGCTGCTCCGGTGCCGCAAGGCCGCGCCCACGCCCGGCGCCGTGGCAAGCTTCAAGGTGGAGAAGTCCGCCCGCCTACGCGCCGTGGCCAAAGGCGAGGGCGACGAGTCGCGCGTGATCTACTACGTGGTGACCGCAGTGGAGGACAAGGACGCCCACGACAACGCGATGACCGCCGAGGAGATCGCCGAGGGGTGCTGGGATTTCCCGAAGCGCTTCCGGGTCAAGCTTGAGCACGGGCGGCCCGATGCCATGAAGGCCTGGCAGGCCGCTGGCGTGTGCGACGATCAAGGCTACCTGTTGGGCGCCGAGATCGTCGAGAACTTCCGCGCCTACTCGCACATCAAGGTCGGCGACGCCTTCCACGAGGGCAAGTCCAACCAGGACATCCCCGCGGGCTCGCACCTCGCCGCCATGCGCTACCCTGCCCCCGTCTGGCCTGAGTTTCGCGACACAGATCACGGCGTGAGCTGGGGGGGCTATGCCGCCGAGGTGGACGCGTGATCAAGAATCCGAAGCACCTCGACAAGGTTCTAACCGCCGTATTGGCCAAGAAGTGCACGGGCACCGGCAACGTGTACCGTTGGGCCGAAAACATGAACAACGATCGGATCGTCGCGGAGTTCACCGACGGTGATGTTGAGATCCTGGTTCACTGCAAGAGCCGTGATATTTTCATGGTCGGCGGTGAGTGGGTGCGCCATGTTGTCCGACAGCTCCTCGTCGCCCACGGCGAGATCAAGGTTCCGGGCCAGCTGTGATCGTTGTCCTTGCCCAAAGCGTTGCGCGCGAGATCCTCACCGCCGTGGCCATCGCGGTGCTCGCCGCCGCTGGCGTCAAGGCGATCGATGAGGTCGCCGACGAGATAAACCGCCGCCGTTTCGCAAATGAGCCCGTTCCACCCGAGGTGGAACAGGCGACCAAGGAGACCACATGAAGCCCCTGTGCGTTGTCGCTGTGCTGTCCCTGCTGCTGACCTGCCTG